>Ga0209936_1000052_pt1 | contig 81745 bp, 81 predicted proteins | sample SalPonR1_A_D1_MG_FD_185694 | JGI IMG/M metagenome (GOLD analysis project Ga0209936, IMG submission 185694) | Salt pond soil microbial communities from South San Francisco under conditions of wetland restoration - Salt Pond MetaG R1_A_D1_MG... ...
TTAAGCAAAAATAAATGTTGGAGATTAGTAGAAATTATTGAAAGAGTTAAATAGTCATGATACAACAAGAAAGTAGACTAACAGTTGCTGACAACAGCGGAGCCAAAGAAGTTTTATGTGTTCGGGTTTTAGGAGGAACACGTAAGCGATATGCTTCTATTGGTGATCAGATCGTAGTAACTGTTAAAAGTGCTTTACCATCAGGTGAAATAAAAAAAGGAACAGTATCAAAAGCTGTTGTCGTTAGAACGAGGAAAGAAGTTCGAAGACCCGATGGTTCTTATATTCGTTTTGATAACAATGCTGTTGTATTGTTAAATAATGTAGGTGAAATTCGTGGTACACGTATCTTTGGTCCGATACCAAGAGAATTACGTGAAAATTATATGAAGATTATCTCATTAGCTCCAGAAGTATTATAATTTAAAATCATTGCTGCATGCAAAGGAAGAAATTACACATAAAAAAAGGCGATACGGTTTACGTTAATGCAGGTGAATATAAAGGACAACAAGGCAAAGTACTTGAAGTAATTTACGACAAAGAAAAAGCTATTGTTGAAGGTGTGAATATGGTTTCTAAACACACAAAGCCTAATGCAAATAATCCACAAGGTGGAATCGTAAAAAAGGAAGCACCAATTCATATTTCTAACCTTATGGTTGTTGACTCTTCAACTGGAGAACCAACCAGAATTGGTAGAAAGTTAAATGATAAAAATAAATTAGTGCGATATTCAAAAAAATCAGGGGAGGAGATTAAGTAATGGAATATACGCCTTTATTAAGAGAAAAGTACAGAAAAGAGATTATACCAGCTTTAACCAAGGAATTTAAATATAAAACCATTATGGAAGTTCCCAGGCTGGTTAAGATTACACTAAACCAGGGTGTAGGTCAGGCTGTTGCTGATAAAAAAATGATTGAAACCGCACAGGAAGAATTAACCCTTATAGCAGGACAAAAAGCGGTTAAAACATACTCTAAGAAAGATATCTCTAACTTTAAGTTACGTAGAGGAATGCCTATTGGTGTGAAAGTAACACTGCGCAGAGATAAAATGTATGAGTTTATGGAAAGGTTAATCGCCATTTCTCTACCCCGGATTCGAGATTTCAACGGTGTTAGTTCGAAGTTCGACGGACGCGGAAACTATACGTTAGGTATCCAGGAACAAATTATTTTCCCCGAAATTGATCTTGATAAAATCAATAAAATTTTAGGTTTGGAAATTACATTTGTTACAACTGCTAAAACCGACGAAGAAGGATTAGCCCTGTTGCGAGAATTTGGAATACCATTTAAAAATATTAAAAAGAAATAGATAGTATGGCTAAAGAATCAATGAAAGCCCGAGAAAGAAGGCGACAAAAATTGGTTGAAAAGTATGCTGAAAAAAGAGCAAAACTTAAAGCTGAAGGTGATTATGTTGGATTAAGCAGATTACCGAAGAACTCTAACCCTATCCGGTTGCATAACAGATGCTTAATTACCGGACGACCAAAAGGGTATATGCGACAATTTGGTATAAGCAGAATTACCTTTAGAGAAATGGCATCAAAAGGTTTGATACCCGGAGTAAAGAAGGCAAGTTGGTAGATTGTAATTAAAATAAAGAAGAGATATGATCACAGATCCTATAGCAGATTATCTTACTCAAATTAGAAATGCCGTGATGGCAGGTCATAGAGTAGTAGAAATTCCTGCTTCAAACCAAAAAAAGGATATTACTAAAATATTATTTGATAAAGGATATATCTTATCCTATAAGTTTGAAGACGACAATAAACAAGGAATTATTAAAATAGCATTAAAATATCACCCGGAAACCAAAGCTCCCGCGATTCGTTCAATTATCAGGGCAAGTAAACCCGGATTGAGAAAATATGTTGGAGCCGACGAAATTCCAAGGGTACTTAATGGATTAGGTGTGGCTATTTTATCTACATCAAGAGGTGTTATTTCAGATAAAGAAGCACGCACATTGAATGTAGGTGGTGAAGTTTTATGTTATGTACATTAAAAAGGAGGATATTTAAATGTCACGAATTGGAATATTACCCGTTAAAATACCCGCAGGCGTTACAATAACTGTAAATGATTCAAATGAGGTGTTGGTGAAAGGGCCAAAAGGTGAATTGACACAAAAGGTGGATCAAGATATTCAGGTTGAAGTAAAAGATGATCAAGTTGAGCTAAAACGATTAGGCGAAGAAAAAAGACAAAAATCATTGCATGGTTTGTATCGTTCATTAATCAACAACATGGTTATTGGCGTATCAGAAGGATACACAATCAAACAAGAATTAGTAGGTGTAGGTTATCGAGCCGAAGCGAAAGGGCAAATTCTTGAACTAAATCTTGGTTATTCACATGATATTCATTTTCAGATACCTGAAGAAATAAAAGTAGAAGCTAAGCAGGAACGAAGAAATAACCCAATTATAACTTTAACCAGTTGTAATAAACAGCTTATTGGTGAAGTTGCTGCTAAAATCAGGTCATTTAGACCACCAGAACCATACAAAGGAAAAGGTATTAAGTTTGTCGGCGAACAATTACGCAGAAAAGCCGGTAAATCTGCTAGTGTATAACGATTTAAATTAACATAGTCATGGCTTTAACAAAGCAAGAGAGAAGATATAGAATAAAATGGCGAATTCGAAAGCATATTAGAGGTACTGCTGAAATGCCAAGAATGTCTGTTTATAGAAGTAATAAACAAATATATGTGCAGTTTATTAATGATTTGGATAACAAAACATTATTAGCAGTATGCTCAAGAAATAAAGAAGTTGCTGAGAAGGGAACGGTTTCAAAAACAGAGCAAGCAAAATTAGTCGGTAATCTAGCTGCTCAGAAAGCAAAAGAAGCCGGTATTACTCAAGTTGTTTTTGATAGAAACGGCTATTTATATCATGGTAGAGTAAAATCATTAGCAGAAGCTGCCAGAGAAGGTGGACTTAAATTTTAAGATGAAGATATTATGTCAACAAGTATAAGAAAAGTAAAAACCAGCGATTTAGAGTTAAAGGACAGACTCGTAAGCATACAAAGAGTAACTAAAGTAACCAAAGGTGGACGTAATTTTGGTTTTACTGCAATTGTCGTGGTAGGTAATGAAGATGGCATTGTAGGTTATGGTTTAGGAAAAGCCAAAGAGGTAACTACAGCTATTGCCAAGGGCGTTGAAGCTGCAAAGAAAAACCTGGTGAAAGTACCTATTTATAAAGGAACAATTCCTCATGAGCAAATAAGCCATTTTGGTGGTGCACAGGTATTTTTAAAACCAGCATCACATGGTACCGGAGTAAAAGCCGGTGGTGCAATGCGTGCAGTACTCGAAAGTGTTGGTGTTACTGACGTTCTTGCAAAATCAAAAGGTTCAAGTAACCCACACAATCTTGTTAAAGCAACCATCGATGCATTGCTTCAATTACGTGATGCCAGAGCAGTTGCAGAACAAAGAGGAGTTACTCTTGATAAAGTTTTTAATGGTTAATGATCTTTAATTCGATGTCTTATGGCAAAAATAACAATTACGCAAATTAAAAGTCAGATTAGAAGTACTAAACGCCAAAAAAATACTTTGGCAGCACTTGGTATTAAAAAGATGAACAACCCTATTGAGGTAAATGATACTCCTCAAATCTTGGGAATGATAAATAAAGTTAACCATTTATTAAGGGTTGAAAAAAAATAATAACGAATAATATTATATTGTAATACTATGGAATTACATAATTTAAAACCGGCAGAAAATTCAACAAAAAATAATAAAAGAGTTGGAAGAGGCCAAGGTTCAGGTAAAGGAGGAACTGCTACAAGAGGACACAAAGGTCAGAAGTCAAGATCTGGATATTCCAGAAAAATTGGTTTCGAAGGAGGGCAAATGCCTTTACAACGCCGTGTGCCAAAATATGGTTTTAATAATATATCTCGTAAAGAATATAAAGGGATAAATATTGAAACTTTAGAAAAATTAGCTGATAAAAAAGGAATAACTACAATTGATATCGAAACATTGATAGAGGCAGGTTTGGTTAAGAAAAACAGTTTAGTTAAAATTCTGGGAAATGGAACATTAACCAAAAAAATTGAAGTAAAAGCACATGCTTTTTCTAAATCTGCAATCAAAGCCATTGAATCAGTTGAAGGAACCGTAGTAAAATTATAAATTAATGAGAGCTTTAATACAAACCATAAAAAATATAGCTAAAATTGAAGATCTTAGATACCGTATTGGGTATACTATTTTTATTTTATTAATATATCGATTAGGAAGTTATATTGTATTACCTGGGATTGACCCCGGACAATTAAGTGCTTTAAAGCAACAAACTTCCGATGGTGTTATGGGATTATTAAATATGTTTTCCGGAGGGTCATTCTCCAGAGCATCCATTTTTGCATTAGGAATCATGCCCTATATTTCTGCATCTATTGTGATTCAATTGTTAGGGATAGCAATTCCTTACTTCCAACGATTGCAGCGTGAAGGCGAAAGCGGACGAAGAAAAATAAATCAAATCACCAGATATTTAACGGTAGCTATTCTAATTATGCAGGCTCCTGCGTACCTTAAAAATCTTCAAGTACAATTACCTGCAACAGCGTTTGTATTAAAAGGAACCTTTTTCTGGTTCTCATCGGTAGTTATTCTTACCTCAGGTACTATGTTTATTATGTGGCTTGGTGAAAGAATAACCGATAAAGGCATAGGTAATGGTATTTCTCTTATCATTATGATTGGTATAATTGCTAATTTACCTTTTGCTTTATTTGCCGAGTTTGTTAGCAGACTGGAAGAACAGGGTGGAGGACTGGTTGCCTTCTTGTTAGAAATGGTTATATTATTCTTTGTTTTTATCGCAACAATTCTTTTAGTCCAGGGAACAAGAAAAATACCTGTACAATATGCAAAAAGAATTGTGGGAAACAAACAATATGGAGGTGTTCGACAATATATACCTTTAAAAGTAAATTCTGCAGGTGTAATGCCTATTATCTTTGCACAAGCATTGATGTTTATCCCTTTAACCATTGCAGGTTTTGCAAATTCTGAATCTTTAACAGGATTCGCGGCTGCATTTGCGAATATTACCGGTTTTTGGTATAACTTCACTTTTGCAATTTTAATTATTCTTTTTACCTATTTTTATACTGCCATTACCATCAATCCCTCTCAAATGGCAGAAGATATGAAAAAGAATGGAGGCTTTATTCCTGGCGTTAAACCGGGACGTAAAACGGTTGAGTTTCTCGATACGATTATGTCTCGTATTACGCTGCCAGGATCAATATTTTTAGCACTTATTGCTATATTACCTGCATTTGCTCAAATAGGAGGTGTAAATAGCCAATGGGCGCAATTTTACGGTGGTACATCATTATTAATCCTGGTAGGAGTTGTGTTAGACACTTTACAACAAATTGAAAGTCATTTGTTAATGCGACACTATGATGGATTATTAAAATCTGGAAGAATTAAAGGTAGAGCCGGAGGAGCTTCTGCTATTTAATCAAATTATTAACGTTCTTTGATGTTAGTTTATAAAAGCCAAGAGGAAATTGAGATTATCAGACGAAACAATATACTTGTTTCAAAAACATTGGCCGAAGTAGCTAAACTGATTAAGCCAGGTGTTACAACGCTTGAGCTGGATAAAATAGCTGAAGAGTATATTAGGGATAATGGAGCAGTACCAGGTTTTTTAGGGTACGGAGGTTTTCCAAACACCTTATGCACATCGGTTAATGATCAAGTGGTACATGGAATACCCTCTGATTATGAGTTGAGAGATGGAGATGTTGTTTCCATTGATTGTGGAACTATTATGGATGGTTATTATGGCGATTCTGCATATACTTTTCCCGTAGGAAATGTAAGTGATGATGTCATGCAATTATTACGTACAACAAAAGAATCACTTTTTTTGGGCGTTGAACAAGCCATTGAAGGAAACAGAGTTGGGGATATTGGATATGCTGTACAGTTGCATGCCGAAAAATCCGGCTACTCAGTAGTTCGTGAAATGGTAGGGCATGGATTAGGTAAAAACATGCATGAAGCACCAGAAGTTCCTAATTATGGAAGAAGAGGCAGAGGCGTTAAGCTTAAAAAGGGATTGGTTTTATGCATTGAGCCTATGATAAATTTAGGCACAAAGTATATAAAACAGGATCCGGACGGTTGGACTATTCGTACTTTAGATGGTAAACCCTCGGCTCATTATGAACTAGCAGTAGCTGTTGATAAAGGGAAAGCAGATATTTTAACAACATTTAAATATATTGAAGAAATATTAAAAACGGAAATTTAGTTTATGGCAAAACAACCTTCAATTGAACAAGACGGAACCATTATTGAAGCATTGTCAAATGCAATGTTTCGAGTAGAATTAGAAAATGGTCATGTTATAACAGCACATATTTCAGGTAAAATGCGAATGCATTATATTAAAATTTTACCTGGCGATAAAGTTAAGGTTGAAATGTCTCCTTATGATCTTACAAAAGGACGAATAACTTATAGATATAAATAAAAAATAATAGAAAATGAAAGTCAGAGCATCTGTAAAAAAACGCAGTAGCGAATGTAAAATCGTTCGACGAAAAGGCAGGCTATACGTTATTAACAAAAAAAATCCCAAGTTTAAACAACGACAGGGATAAATTATTAACTTTGTACTTTAATTAAATAAGATTTATGGCAAGAATTGTAGGAGTAGATTTACCAAAAAATAAAAGAGGTGTAATAGGTTTAACCTATATCTACGGAATTGGTCGTAGTAATGCTGAAAGTGTTTTGAATGAAGCAGGAATCGACCATAACATTAAAGTAAGTGACTGGAACGACGACCAAATAGCAAAGGTCCGACAGATCGTGAACGAAAAATACAAGGTAGAAGGAGCATTACGTTCTGAAGTTCAAATGAACATTAAACGATTAATGGATATTGGATGCTACCGAGGTATAAGACATCGTATTGGTTTACCAGTACGTGGTCAAAGTACAAAAAATAATGCGAGAACGAGAAAAGGAAAAAGAAAAACAATTGCTAATAAAAAGAAAGCAACTAAATAATCGTTAAGAAATGGCAAAAAAGACTGGAACTTCTAGAAAAAAGGTTGTAAAGGTTGAGGCTACAGGACAAGCACACATTCATGCTTCTTTTAACAATATCATTATTTCACTGACGAATAGTAATGGTCAGGTTATTTCCTGGTCTTCATCAGGGAAAATGGGGTTTAGAGGATCAAAAAAGAATACCCCTTATGCAGCACAGGTTGCTGCTGAGGAATGTGCAAAAGTAGCTTACGATCTTGGGCTAAGAAAAGTAAAAGCATTTGTTAAAGGACCGGGAGCAGGACGAGAATCGGCTATGCGTACCATTCATAATGCTGGTATTGAAGTTACCGAGATTGTTGATGTTACTCCATTACCTCATAATGGATGTCGACCACCTGCTCGTAGAAGGGTTTAATGTAAAGTTAATTGAGGTAGAATAAAAGATTAATATTAAGATTCATGGCTAGATATAGAGGACCAAAATCAAAAATAGCGAGGAAGTTAGGAGAACCAATTTTTGGACCTGACAAATTTTTCGAAAAGAAAAATTATCCTCCAGGAGAACAAGGAGCAAATAAGCGAAGGAAAAAACTTTCTGAATATGGTGTACAATTGATGGAAAAGCAAAAAGCAAAGTACACCTATGGTATTCTTGAAAAACAATTCTATAATTTATTTGCTCAGGCATCACGAAAGAAAGGGATTACTGGAGAAAACCTTTTACAATTATTAGAATCAAGACTTGATAATGTAGTTTATCGTTTGGGTATTGCTCCAACAAGAGCTGCAGCACGTCAATTTGTTTCTCATAAACATATCACTGTAAACGGAACCCTTGTAAGTATTCCTTCATTCACCCTCAAGGCAAATGACATTATTGGTGTTCGTGAAAAATCAAAATCGCTCGAAGCAATTAATAATAGCTTAACGTCTGCCCGATACAATAAGTATTCGTGGTTAGAATGGGATTCGGAACAAATGGCGGGTAAATTTTTAAATATCCCGGAGCGATCTGAAATTCCTGAAAATATTAAGGAACAGTTAATTGTAGAATTATATTCTAAATAAAATAATTATTTATTATTTATGGCAATTTTAGCATTTCAAAAGCCCGATAAAGTCATAATGGTTGAAGCAAACGAAACCTATGGTAAATTTGAGTTTCGTCCTTTAGAGCCAGGTTATGGGATTACTGTCGGCAATTCTTTACGAAGGATATTGTTATCATCATTAGAAGGATATGCCATTACATCTATTAAAATAGAAGGTGTAGAACATGAATTTTCTACAATAGCTGGTGTAGTACAAGATGTATCAGAAATTATCCTGAATCTTAAGCAAGTACGATTTAAACGTACTGTTGAAGAAGCCGAAGATGAAAAGATAACCGTGACAATTACCGGGCAAAATGAGTTTAAAGCCGGTGATATCAATAATTACTCTACAAATTTCAAAGTTTTAAATACTGATCATGTGATTTGTGAGTTGGAAACGGATGTGAAACTTCAAATAGAACTTACTGTTAGCAAAGGCAGAGGATATGTTCCTGCTGAAGAGAACAAATCGATTGATGCAGAATATGGAGTTATTGCTATAGATTCAATTTTTACACCGATAAGAAACGTTAAATATTCTATCGAGAATTATCGTGTAGAACAAAAAACTGATTACGAAAAGTTAGTTTTTGAAATTGAATCTGATGGATCAATACACCCTAAAGAAGCATTAAAAGAGGCAGCAAAGATTCTTATTTATCATCTGATGTTGTTTTCTGATGAGAAAATCACGCTCGATTCTGATGAAAAATATGCAAACGAAGAGTTCGACGAAGAAGTATTACATATGCGTCAGTTGCTTAAAACAAGATTGGTAGATCTTGATCTTTCTGTAAGAGCTTTAAACTGTTTGAAGGCTGCAGAAGTTGATACACTTGGCGATTTAGTAAGATATAACAAGAACGATTTATTGAAGTTTAGAAACTTTGGAAAAAAATCATTGACTGAATTAGAAGATTTACTTAGCCAAATGAATCTTACATTTGGAATGGATATCTCTAAGTATAAACTAGACAAGGAGTAAAAGGATAAAAGGATGAGACATAAAAAATCATTTAACCACTTGAGCAGAAAACCTGCGCATAGAAAAGCAATGTTGGCGAACATGGCCGCATCGTTAATTTTACATAAAAGAATATCTACTACCACAGCTAAAGCTAAAGCATTAAGAATGTATGTTGAACCTTTAATTACTAAAGCAAAAGATGATTCAACTCATTCCAGAAGAACGGTATTCAGCTATTTGCAAAACAAAGATGCTGTAACTGAATTATTCAGAGAAGTAGGTGCTAAAGTAATGAGCAGAGCCGGTGGTTATACAAGAATATTAAAGACAGGTACCCGTTTAGGAGATAATGCCGATATGTGTATTATCGAATTGGTTGATTATAACGAAAATCTTTTAGCGGCGAAAGAAGAGAAACAACAAAAATCTTCTGCACGACGTAGCCGTAGAGGTGGCAAAAAATCTAAACCTGCAGAGGAAACAACTCAGCAAACCGAGCAACCAACTGAATCTGAAGGTCAAGAGCCCAAAACAGAACAGAAAGAGGTTGAGGAAGCTAAAGAAGAAACCAAAGAAACTCCGGAAGCCAAAGCAGAAGCTTTAGAAACAGATAAGAAGAAAGAAGAGCCCAAGGAAAAAAAGGTTAAAAAAGAAACTTCTGAGGAAAAAGTAGATGCAAAGAAAGAAGATAAAGAGAAGAAAGAAGAAAAGACCGACGAGAAAAAAGACTAATATTTTACGACTATCATAGTTAAAAGGGCGTCATAACGCCCTTTTTTTATATCCTGATTTTAAATATTTATCAAAATTTAATTAACTGATTTTAAAATAAATTCATAATTCACTAAATTTGAATTCTTATTTCATTAAAAAATACTCATTTAAAAAATAATATTATGGGACAGATAGCAGGAATACATGCACGACAAATATTGGATTCCAGGGGTAATCCAACCGTTGAAGTTGAAGTAGTAACTACCGAAGGTTTTGTTGGACGAGCAGCCGTTCCTTCCGGAGCATCAACGGGTGTTCACGAGGCAGTTGAACTCCGTGATGGCGATAAATCAAAATTTTTGGGTAAAGGAGTTCTAAAAGCGGTAGAAAATGTTAATACGATTATTAACGATGAATTACAAGGCTTTTACATCGATGATCAAACAGCTATTGATAATGCTTTGATAAAACTTGACGGGACTGAAAATAAAGGAAACCTTGGTGCTAATGCAATGTTAGGTGTTTCGCTTGCTGTAGCAAGAGCTGCAGCAACAGAATATGGCTTGCCATTGTACCGATACATTGGTGGTGTAAGTGCAAATACACTACCTATTCCTTTGATGAACATCCTTAATGGAGGTCAGCATGCCGATAACAAAATTGATATCCAGGAGTTTATGATTATGCCTGTTGGGGCTAGCTCTTTTAGCGAAGCATTAAGAATGGGAGTTGAAGTGTTTCATCATTTAAAAGCAGTATTAAAAGCAAAAGGACACTCAACAAATGTTGGCGATGAAGGTGGATTTGCTCCAAATCTTACATCGAATGAAGAAGCTATTGAGGTGGTTTTAGAAGCTATTGAAAAAGCAGGGTATAAACCCGGTGATGATATTTTTATTGCCCTTGACCCAGCTGCATCTGAGTTCTACGACAAAGAACGAAAAGTATATCATTTCGAATCGACCAATGAAGATTTATCTTCAGCTGATATGGTAAACTATTGGAAAACGTGGGTTGAAAAATATCCAATTCTTTCCATCGAAGACGGTCTGGATGAAGACGACTGGGAAGGATGGGCCGAGTTAACTAAAGCAATTGGTGACCGGGTTCAAATTGTTGGCGACGATCTATTTGTTACGAATGTGAAAAGACTTTCACAAGGTATTGAAAATGCTGTAGCTAATTCAATACTAATAAAAGTAAATCAAATAGGAACATTAACCGAAACTATAAATGCAATTCGTTTAGCTACCGAGAATTCATATACATCAGTAATAAGTCACCGCTCAGGTGAAACAGAAGATACAACAATTGCTGATTTGGCTGTGGCTTTAAATACCGGATTAATAAAAACCGGTTCGGCCTCTCGTTCTGATCGTATTGCAAAATATAATCAATTATTAAGAATTGAAGAAGCTTTAGGTAATTCTGCCCGATATCTTGGAAAAGATTTTAAATTCTTTAAATAAAAAACACTTTTTAAATAACAAAGGTTGGGTTTAGGGATATAACCGATACTCAGCCTTTTTTGTTTTCCTCAATTCAACAGTATCATACTTTTTTTTGTATATTTCTTATCTTTTGTTTAAAAATTTATAGCATGCCATTTGACTCATTGAACCACTTTATCAAGCGATTAGAGAATCAGGGAGAACTGATAAGAATTACAGAAAAGGTAGATCCTGAATTGGAAATAACAGAAATCACCGACCGCATCTCAAAGCAACCTGGTGGGGGTAAAGCTTTATTGTTCGAAAATACAGGAACCAATTTTCCCATATTAATCAATGCCATGGGATCGGAAAAAAGAATGAAGCTTGCCCTTGAAGTGAATAATCTGGATGATATTGGTAATGAATTAGAAGAGTTATTTACCGATTTATCATCACCCAAAAACAGTATTCTTGAAAAGATTAAGTTACTACCAAAGCTATCGGGTATTTCTTCGTGGATGCCCAAAGTTGTAAAGGGGAGAGGTAAAAGTCAGGAAGTAGTCCATTATAATCCTGATTTATCTATTTTGCCGGTACTAAAATGTTGGCCCGAAGATGGAGGTCCTTTTGTTACCCTGCCAATGGTTATTACCAAGGATCCTAATACCCAGATAAGAAATGTAGGAATGTACAGGATGCAAGTTTTTAAAGATAACCTTACAGGAATGCATTGGCATAAACATAAAGTTGGAGCAAGACATTTTTCCGAGTATAAAAGATTAGGGGAAAAGATGCCTGTTGCTGTTGCCCTGGGAGGAGACCCTGTTTATACCTATTCTGCTACAGCTCCTGTTCCTGATAATATTGATGAATATATATTAGCAGGATTTTTAAGAAAAAAGAGCGTTGAAATGGTAAAATGCCTTACACAAGATATTGAAGTGCCTAAAGATGCAGATATTGTTATTGAAGGGTATATTGATCCTGAGGAAGATTTTATTTGGGAAGGACCTTTTGGCGATCATACAGGATTTTATTCGTTAGCCGATTGGTACCCCAAACTTCACGTAACATGCATTACTCATCGTAAAGATGCAGTTTATCCGGCTACAGTTGTAGGTGTACCACCAATGGAAGATGCATGGATTGGAAAAGCTACGGAGCGAATCTTTTTAACACCTATTAAAATGGCCATTCTTCCGGAAATAATTGATTACGACCTCCCTTTTGCAGGTGTTGCTCATAATATAGCTATTATAAAAATAAATAAAACCTATCCCGGACAAGCTTTAAAGGTAATGAATGCCCTTTGGGGAGCAGGACAGATGATGTTTAATAAAATAATGATTATTGTAGATCAAAAGGTTAATATCCATCATTATGAGGAATTAGTTGATGTTGTGTTGGATAATATGAATTCTTCTCACAATATTCATTTTATGCAGGGACCTTTGGATGTCTTAGATCATTCATCTTCAAAAATGGCATTTGGAAGCAAAATGGGGATTGATGCAACCACTAAATTTGAGGAGGAGATTCCCGATGAATTATTAATAAACAAGAATAATGAGTCACTGAATATTGATGACTTAAAAAATGAGTTTATTGAAATTACAGATGCCAATATCTTTACTACCGCAAGAAATAATGGCGTTTTAATCTTATCGGTTAAAAAGAAAAACAAAACACATATAGAAAATCTGGTGAAGAAGTTATTTCATAGCGAAGGTTTTAATCAAGTTAAAATGTGTGTGTTAGTTGACGACTTAGTGGATGTTTCAGATTGGGATTTGGTCATTTGGATTGCATCAGGAAACATAGATCCTAAAAGAGACTCCTTTATTTTATTAAAACAAGATAATACGCATTCGTGCATTTTTATTGATGCAACAAGAAAAGTAAAAGGAAAAGATAACTTCAAGAGAGATTGGCCAAATATTGTTAGCTCAAACCTACCTACCATTAAATGGGTTGATAAGAAATGGGATAGTTATAATATTGGTAAATTTATATCCTCCCCTTCGTTGAAATATCAAAAAATGTTATACCGTGGAGGCGCAATTGCGGGAGAGTAAACGAAAAGCATGTTTAAACTATAGATAAACCTTTGCTTTATTACGAATATATATTAAATTAGCAATATATAAATGAAGCTTTTTAAATACATATTGCTATCCATATTTATTGGGATTCTCCCTCTCTTTTTTTCAGGAAGTATTTATGGACAGCTTCTAAATGTAAAGCATTTTACGATCGAAGATGGCATGTCACAAACAAGTGTACAATGTCTTATGCAGGATCGTAAAGGATTTCTATGGATAGGAACCCAGGATGGCTTAAATAAATATGACGGTTATACTTTTACCCGTTTTAAACATGATCCAACCGATACAACAACCATATCCAATAATTATATTCATTGTATTTATGAAGATAGCGATGATAATATCTGGGTGGGAACCAATTACGGGTTAAATAAATTTGATGCTGAAAAACAAACGTTTTTTAGATATTTAAATAATGATTCCAGTCAAAACACGATTCCAGAAGATGAGGTATATTCTATATATCAGGACAATAGTGGTTTTATCTGGATAAAAACAGAACGATTTTTAAGTCGTTTAAACCCTAAAACTGAGAAATTCAGACATTATGAGCATTTTAATGATATTTTTAATTTTATTTCGGTAAATGCAAAATTCTCAATTTTTGAGGATCATAAAAATCAACTATGGGTTGGAACCAAGGATGGATTAAATTATTTTGATAGAGACCTTGAGATATTTAAACGTTATAATCATGATCCTGACAATATAAAATCAATAAGTAACAACAGAGTAAAGGTTATTTTTGAAGATAGTAGAGATAATTTATGGATAGGAACGAAGAATGGACTTAATCGATTTAACTGGGAAAATGAGAGTTTTACCCGTTTCTTTAATTCAAGAAAGGGAGAAAATCTAAATAATAACATTAATGATATATACGAAGATTCTGATAAAAATTTATGGATAGCGACAGAAGATGGATTAAATAAATTTGACCGGAAAACGGAGCAATTTATTACTTATAATGAATTTAAATTTGAAAATAATATAGTCCTGACAACTTCCGTTACATCTATTCTCGAAGATAAAACCGGAATTTTATGGGTTGGGACATTGCAAGGACTAATTAAGATTGAGAAAAGAAGGAAAAAATTTAATCTTTACGCCAAAAATAATAAAGGAGAATTCTTATTTTCCAATAACTACATTTCATCAATATATACTGAAAATGATAGTATTTTATGGGTTGGGACCTGGGGTACCGGATTGCATACTTTTAACCGAAACACAAATAAAGTTACTCGTTTTTTTACAGGTAATAGCTCCTTAAAAAATGATTATGTACACAAAATATTTAAAAGCAATGATGGTGATTATTGGCTGGGTACCCAGGATGGAATCAGTTTCTTTGATAAAGAAGAGAATGTTTTTTCAACGTTCGAAAACAATAATATTTCCCAAATTTTAAACAAAAACAGAATTTATGATATTATAGAATCTGATTCGGGCAATTTTTGGATAGGAACAAAATATGGATTACATAACATAAAAAATGATTCAATCGTTAAAAGTTACATTGCTAACGACGATGATGAGCCTTCGATAAGTTCTAACCTTGTCTATGATCTTCTGCTCGATTCAAAAAATAATCTCTGGATTGCAACCGACCATGGACTAAATAAACTTGATTTGATTAGCGGGAACATAGAAAAGTATTTTAAATCAAATGCTTATTGCGAAGACTGTTTGAGTTCAAATGAAATTCTATGTCTTTACGAAGATACTATTAATCATGATTTATGGCTGGGTACGGTAAACGGGTTAAATAAGATGAACTTACAAACCAAACGATTTGTAGTTTATACCGAAAAAGACGGACTTCCAAATAATCTGATCTATTCAATTTTAGCCGATGATGACAGAAATCTATGGATGAGTACTAATCGTGGCCTGTCAATGTTTAATCCTGAGGATGAGTCTTTTAGTAATTTTAATGTTGCCGATGGTGTTCAGGATTCTGAATTTAATCTTGGGGCTTATTTTAAGAGTTCGTCAGGCGAAATATTTTTTGGAGGGATTGCCGGATTGAATTCCTTTTATCCCGATTCAATCCAGATAAATGAAAATGTTCCCAAAATTGCAATTACTTCTATTGAGTTGTTAGCTAATGACAGGTTAAAACGAGTAAGTGTAGGGGAAAATAATTTTATTCGAATTCCATACCGGAATAATTTAATCACCATAGAATTTGCTGCACTTGATTTTACAAATCCAGCCAAAAATTCTTATGCTTATAAGATGAAGGGGATAGAGGAGGAGTGGATAAATCTTGGAAATAGAAGGTATGCTACCTTCTCAAATTTACCTCCGGGTAAATATACTTTTAGGGTAAAAGGAGCAAATAGCGATTATGTATGGAATGAAAAAGGAGCACTATTGGAGATTGAAGTATTAACTCCCTTTTGGAGAACAAAGCTGGCTTTTGCTTTTTATATATTATTGATTTTGTTTATGATATTCTGGATCATTCAATATAGAACGAAAACATTACGGAGGTCAAACCAGGAATTAAAAGAAAAAGAATTAATTGCCAAACAGGTTGCTAAGCAAAAAGAAGAATTGACCATTAAAAATAAAAGTATTACCGATAGCATTGTATATGCAAAAAGAATTCAGGAAGCATTAATGCCTTCATTAAAATTTTTTAAGTCATTATTGCCTTCCACCTTTATATTATATAAACCAAAAGATATTGTCAGTGGTGATTTTTACTGGGTAAATATTAAAAATGATAAAATATTTATTGCTGTTGTTGATTGCACCGGCCATGGAGTTCCCGGTGCGTTTATGTCTATTATTGGTTTTGAGCTTTTACGTAAAATAACCGATGACCAGGGTATTGACGAAGCAGATAAAATATTGGAAGAGTTAAATAGAGGGGTTTCTGTTACTTTTGGAAAAGAGTCCGAAAATGTACGATTAAAAGATGGAATGGATATTGCCCTTTGTGTTATTGATAAGAAAAACGCTTTGTTAGAGTTTGCCGGAGCTTTTCGACCCTTATACTTTATTCGAGATAATAAGATTGAAGAAATAAGGGGTAATAGATTTTCTGTTGGATTACTTGAAGATGGAACTGACGATCATATCAATAAGACGATCATTAAACTGAAAAAGGATGATATCTTTTATCTTTTTTCGGATGGTTATGCCGATCAATTTGGTGGGCCTGACGGAAAAAAATATAAGTACCGACGATTTAGACACCTTTTACTTACCATTCATAAATTACCTCTCGAACAACAATTAGCTTACCTCGATAAAAGTTTTGAAGATTGGAGAGGCAACCAGGAACAGGTGGATGACGTGTTAATTGTAGGTGTAAAACCAGCGCTGGAATAAAAAGATGTTACCCTATTAATTATTCTAAATGCATTTCAATCTTTTTTATTAATGTGTCAATCTGAAATGGTTTACTTATGTAGTCATCCATTCCTGCAGCCAGACATTCTTCTTTATCCCCTAAAAGTGCATTTGCGGTAATGGCAATAATTGGAGTATGTGTATTGCTGCTTTTTTCTATATTCCTTATTTTCTTGGTTGTTACAATTCCATTCATTATGGGCATCTGAATATCCATTAAAATAACATCGTATTTAATGGATCCAAATTTATCAAGAGCTTCTTTCCCATTATTGGCAATATCCACATTTTTAACCGCTTTTTTTAAGCTCAGAAGCACTATTTTCTGATTAATAAGGTTGTCTTCTACTAATAATACATTGGCATCTGTAAGTTTAATTTTGGCATCCGTCTTAATTTCCGGAATTGCAGACTCGTTTTTTGAATCCTTTTCTTCAGAAAACAAATCTCCTTTTTTAAACTGAATAATAAATTCGAATTTAAATAAATCGGATGAAATATTTATTTCAAAGGCTCCTCCTATTGATTCAATAATTCGTCTGGCAATATTTAAATCAAGTAATTTTATTAATGTTGTATTTCGTTCTTTTTGAGATTTTATTGTATTCTGTATTTTTGTAATCTCAGGAATATGCACAAAATCATGGGTAGATATATTAAATACAATATCTATTGTATTGTTTTGTTCATTTTGACTGTTAATATCTAATTGAATCTTTTTTTGGCCATTTTTTGAATTCTTTAAGATATTTTCGATTAAATTAAGAAATATCTGTTTTATTTTAACCGGATCGCCATAAAGCTGATAGTTAATTTTATCCTGAAAGTTCACCGGTAATAAAATCTCATTATTGTCAACATCGGTAAATAACTTAATTGTATTTGTAATGGTTGTTTCCAGGTTAAAAAACTGATTGTAATCTTTACTTTGTAAAATATCAACATTCGATAATTCGGCAATATTATTAACTACATTAACCAGGTTATTTGTCGACGCCTGGATAGTATCAATTAAGTCTCTTTGTTTTTCATCAAGATTAGAATTGTTAACAATATTTGTTACTACAACAATATTATTTAAAGGGGTTCTTATCTGATGTGAAATTTTTGAAATAAAATTTTCTTTGGCCAATGTTTCTTTTTTAGCTTCATTTTTTTCACCGATTAGTTTGTTTTGTTTTTGCTCAAAAAGTTTTAAGTAAATATTAATGAAAATTAATGAACCGGTAAAAATTAGCGTATAAAGTATTATGTTTGAAACGGAGAAATCAAAGATTGTTTCAATAAGATAAGGTAGAATAAGCCCAATAATACTCAGTGGGAAAAATATAAGAGAAGCTTGATTTCCTTTTTTATAACCTAACAGGATAATTGCTAATATTGGATAAAATCCAAAAACTAAAATCCCCTGATTATAAATGTTTCCTGCAAATATAAGCCAAAGGAAAAAGGTGGATATTGCCAGGGTATAAATGGTTAATGAAGTTTTTAATTGAAATTTCGTAATAAAGTGAAAATGATTGATTAATAAGATGATAAAAATTGAACTTACAATAAAAAAGTTTAAGAAATTTCCTTGAATAACATTAATAATGCTAAAGATAAACAATAAGCTATTCGTTATGGTACTATAAAAATTAAATATAGTAGCCTTATGCAAAGTGTCACTGTTTTGTTCTATTTTGTCAGAATTAATGCTCCAAAGTCTTATTAGCTTCTCAATTATTTTCATACAATAGGACTATTTAAGAAATAATACAATATACAAATTTGTAATTGCTTTTGTAAATTTAGTAAATAAAACCTATAAATTATTATACTTAAATGAAAATATAAGTTTTTTGATTAACCTTATACAATGAAAGGTTAATGATAATTTTTATACTTTTTATATTTTATTATTCTTTATAATAGCATAATTTTTAAAACTTATGTAAATTTCGGTTTAATTTTTGTTGATTTAAAGTAAGCGCAATATAAAAAAATATAAAAAAACAAAATCATGAAAAAATTATTATTTGCACTATTATTAGGAGTATTCTCGTTAAATCTGACTGCCCAGGATTACTTGCCAACAGAAGCAGATTTAAATCAGTTTTTTAATTCAAAATTATATGTTGTGTTGGAATCAAATCCTATTGCGGCCTATAATTTTAAAATTCAGCAAGCAGTAAAAGAAACATGGAACCTAACCGATTATGAATTTATCTCTTTCAAACAATTTGAAGAAATGTATAATGACCCTGATAAATCATTTTTAATGATGACTCAGGTATTATTTGAAAATGATAAAACAAAGGTTAGATATAATTTCCTCAATCTTTTTATCGGTAAAAGAGGTATTGATGATTTTAATGACTTGCCGGATGTAGCCTCTATCCCAATGTCATACAAAGAAGTTGATGAAGAGTATTGGGTTTATAAAATAGAGTCTCTGGTTCGTTTTCTTCAAAATCATATCGTAAATATGAAAAACGATCCAAGCATCATTAAGAAAAATATTTTTAAGCATTACAATGATAATATGAAAGATATCAAGCAAAAAACGCTATATCTTATTAGAGATGAGGTATCACCCAAAATAAATACCGTGGCTAAGTTGAAAAAGGTATATCCTTATAAATTTAAATTTGTAACCCGCGAAGAGATTGAAGAAGCAATCCAAAAACGCGACCCTAATGTGGTATACTTACACAAAGTAGGTCCACAAGGGACAAGGTTACGCGCACGTTGTTATAAAATTATCATTGGTGCAAAAGATGCAAACTTTTACTATTTTGATTATCATTGGGTGGAAAGGACAAAAAACTTTGATGGTATTTTAGAAAAAGATTTTAAAAAATTGGCAAAGGGACGAAGTTCTCTATTTTAATTAAAAATTAAAATATAAATATTTCTATTAAACCCCTGCAGATTAATTTCTGCCGGGGTTATTTTTAATCAATTGTTTCCATTGTTTCATTTTATAACCCTTTATTTTTATTCTATATTTGCAATTATAAAAAATAGTATAAATATATGGCTGTACAAAAACCCTCAATACCAAAAGGCACACGCGATTTTTCACCTGTTGAAATGGTTAAACGTAATTTTATTTTCGACACGATAAAAACGGTATTTAAACAGTTCGGATATTTGCCCATAGAAACTCCTGCTATGGAGAATTTATCGAGCTTATTGGGTAAATATGGAGATGAAGGAGATAAACTACTCTTTAAAATCTTAAACTCGGGCAATTTCCTTAAAAAGGTCAAATCTGATTTAGTCAATCCTGAATTAAATAAATTGGCACTGGATATTTGCGAAAAAGGATTGCGGTATGATTTAACCGTACCTTTTGCCCGTTTTGTGGTACAACATTTAAATGATATAACGTTTCCCTTTAAACGATACCAAATACAACCTGTTTGGCGTGCCGACAGGCCGCAAAAAGGACGTTACCGTGAATTTTACCAGTGCGATGTGGATGTTATTGGAAGTAACTCATTATTGAATGAAGCTGAGCTAATTCAAATTATTGATAATGTTTTTCAAACATTAAATATTAATTCGGTTATAAAGCTTAATAATCGTAAAATTTTATTAGGTATTGCTGAAACTATAGATGCTGAAGATAAATTCACAGCTTTTACGGTTGCCTTGGATAAAATAGATAAAATAGGTAGAAGTGGAGTTGAAAAAGAGCTTTCTGATATTGGTTTTTCTGAAAAACAAATTGAAAAGATTTTTGAGATAACAAATGTTTTTGATAAAGACAATCAACAAAAAATTGATTTTCTTCAATCAATGTTAAAAGAATCAGCGATTGGATTAAAAGGAACAGAAGAAATTAAAAAAGTGCTAAGCTACATTGAAACACTTACCATAAAAACGGATATAGAGTTGGATTTAACACTAGCCCGCGGATTAAATTATTATACCGGAGCTATTATAGAAGTTAAAGCACAGGATGTAAAGATAGGTAGTATTTGTGGTGGTGGTCGCTACGACGATTTAACCGGTGTTTTTGGATTAAAAGATGTATCCGGGGTGGGAGTGTCATTTGGTGCCGACCGCATTTACGATGTAATGGAGCAATTACAAATTTTCCCTGAAGAAATTGTATCTTCAACAAAAGTGATGTTTGTTAATTTTGGAGAAAAGGAAGAGCAATATTGTTTGCCATTACTTCAGAAATTACGTGATAAGGGAATAAATGCTGAAATTTTTCCCGATTCTGCTAAGATGAAAAAGCAAATGACCTATGCCAATAATAAAAATATTCCTTACGTGATATTGGTGGGTGAAAATGAAATGAAAAAAGATATTTTATCGGTTAAAAATATGATTAGCGGCGAACAAACTGCGATGTCATTCGATAAGTTATTGCAATTATTACAGCGTAAATGATACATAAAATAATTCAAAATATTTGTATGTCAGGAGGGAAAAGACCTGTTATTGTGTCGGGAAAAGATATTCGTTTTCCATGAATATAATATTTCATAGCTTATTTATATATTTATTTATTCACACAAATTTAATTTTTAGCATGAAAAAAATACATTATATTTCTGACGATACATTAACCTTTAACACAATACAACAAATAATTGAGAAAGGATATAAGCTGGCTTTGTCCGATCAATCAAAGCGTCAAATTCATAAGTGCCGCAATTATTTGGATCAGAAAATGGAAACACAAAATGAGCCAATTTACGGTATTAATACAGGTTTTGGGGCTTTATATAACAAACGAATATCCAAAGAAGATTTAGGCAATTTACAAAAGAATTTGGTTATGTCTCATGCCTGTGGCACCGGCGATGAGGTTTCTTCTGAAATTGTTAAATTAATGATTTTATTAAAAATCCAGTCGCTTTCTTATGGCCATTCGGGCATTCAGTTAGAAACCATTGAGAGACTAATAGATTTTTTTAATCATGATATTTTACCGGTTGTTTATCAATATGGTTCATTAGGTGCATCGGGAGATTTAGCACCCCTGGCTCATTTGTGTTTGCCAATGTTAGGAATGGGTGAGGTTACCTATAAAGGAGAAAGGATTTCCGGTTCGGAGTTATTGAAAAAAATGAATTGGAGTTCCATTCATCTGAAATCGAAAGAAGGATTAGCCCTTCTAAATGGAACCCAGTTTATGACTGCTTTTGGCGTTTATCTGGTTCTAAAAGTTAGAAAACTTTCGCAATTAGCTGATGTAATTGGAGCTATTTCGCTGGATGCTTTCGATGGACGGATTGAGCCATTCCATGATTCTGTTCATCAGGTTAGACATCATGCTGGCCAAATAAAAACAGCAGGCACAATACGATTTTTATTGGAAGGAAGTGAATTAATTAAACGTCCAAAGGTTCATGTACAGGATCCCTATTCTTTTAGATGTATTCCTCAGGTGCATGGAGCATCAAAAGATTCCATTGATTATGTTACCGGCGTTTTTAGCCATGAGATGAATGCCGTAACTGATAATCCAACCATTTTCCCGGATGAAGATTTGATTATTTCTGCCGGGAATTTTCATGGACAACCTTTAGCTTTGGCGCTAGATAATTTATCTATTGCAATGGCCGAGCTAGGAAGCATTTCCGAACGAAGAACCTATCAGTTATTGGCAGGTAAAAGGGGCCTTCCTTCTTTTTTGGTAGCAAATCCGGGATTAAACAGTGGATTTATGATTCCTCAATATACAGCGGCATCCATGGTAAGTTGTAATAAACAATTATCAACCCCTGCTTCAGTTGATACCATTGAATCTTCACAAGGACAGGAAGATCATGTAAGCATGGGAGCTAATGCCGCAACCAAAGCATACAAGGTTGCTCATAATTTAGAACGTATATTGGCTATTGAGTTGTTTAGTGCTGCACAGGCTTTAGAATTTCAACGTCCGGCAAAATCATCGCCATTTATAGAGAAATTTGTTGCTGATTATCGTAAAAAAGTAGCGTTTATCGATCAGGATAAAATCATGTATGATGATATTGCCCGTTCTGTAGATTATCTTAAAGATGTTGAATTAGAACTTCCTTAAAAATAATTTTATATAAAAAATGCCCCGATTGACAACAACCGGGGCATACCTTATGATTATGAGAAAAAAACAAAAATTTAATTATTCATCTTTATTACTTCCACGTATTTTCTTTAATAGATAAGTCTTAAATTCATAATCAGCCAAATAAATTTTCATTACTTTCTTTATGGGTAAAATTTCTTTGAACTTTTCATGATACTCATTTAACAATTCGGCCAATTGCATTTCGTAATAGATATATTTATTGGCATATTGGAACATCTCATTTTCAGACATATTTTCGCTATTTTCTGCAAAATATGTCATCTTTTCCTTACGTTCTGCAGTGATCATATTTTTCCTTTTCCAATAACTATTGTAAATAGGCCAGAATTTTTCAGCTTCTTCGGGTGTTAACCCAATTTTATCGGTAAAGAAAGCAATCTTTTGTGATTTTATTTGTTGCTCTTTGCTTTCTTTATCTGTCTCTTGTGCATTTGAATGTAATCCGGAGAATACAAATGACAGAACTAGTATAAAAGGAATATATCGTTTCATTTTGTCTGTTTTTTATAATTCGTCAATTAATGTTCCATAATCAATACCTTCATCCATAAGGTAGTGGATATATTCGTCAGTTTCTTCCTTTTGCTGTTCATTGGATTTTTTCTCTTCTTCAAGTAGAATATCAATAAATTGTTGCTCAGAATATTCGGAAGCATCCACTTCAATAATACGAGTGTATACTTCGTTAGAAACCGATGATTTAACCCGGTTTGACATAATGGTGTCAATAGCAGTTATGGCTATAAGTGCAAATCCTACAATCATAAAACCTAATGCCAATTGAGGCTTTATAACATGAAAAAGCTGTTTGATTCTATTGGTTTCCCTGGTTTCTGAGACAATTTTTTCCTGTATCCTTGAAGGAAAATTCTCAAAATATCCTTCAGGGACAGAAAATGGATTCTTATTTTCTATCTTTAAATTTTTCAATTTTATATTTGATTCTTTTTTCATTTTTAGACTCCCCCAATTTACTCCCTTGTTTTTTTGACACTTATAAGATACAAAAGTTTAATCTTCTTTAAAATAATTTTCAATCTTCTTAACGGCATGATGATAGGAAGCTTTTAATGCACCTACTGATGTTTTTAGAATTTCAGCCATATCATCGTACTTCATCTCTTCAAAATATTTCATGTTAAATACTACCCGTTGTTTTTCCGGTAACTTTAAGATTGCTTTGTGCAATTTTAGTTGTATTTCTGTTCCATTAAAATGCTCATCGCTCTGTAAGGTCTCTTTTAGCTGGTTTTCGTAATCAACAATTGGTAATAAATATTTGGTTTTCTTTTGTTTTAAAAACGTTAACGATTCGTTTGTTGCAATACGATATAACCAGGTATATAATTTTGAATCTTCTCTAAACCCATCTAGCCCTTTCCAGATTTTGATAAATGTATTTTGTAAAATATCATCTGCATCATCATGGCTGATTACAATTTTACGGATATGCCAATAGAGCTTTTCCTGATACTTTCGAACAATCAGGTTAAAAGCATAATTCCTTTTTTCTTTATTTTTAAAAAGAGTTAATAACTCTTTATCACTATAATCAGACATATACCGGATTAAGAAAATGCAATTTTAAATTAAATTATTTTCTTTTTAAAACTGTTTCAACTGCTTTTATAATATTAAAAGAATCGATGCCGTATTTTTTTAATAATTCTTCGGGTTTTCCGCTTTCCCCAAATTGATCGTCAACAGCAACCATTTCTATAGGTGTAGGCATTTTTCTACCCAGTAATTGTGCAATTGAATCTCCTAATCCTCCATTTACTAAATGTTCTTCTGCTGTAACAACAGCTTTTGTTTTTGAAACAGATTCTAAGACGGCCTCCACATCGAGAGGTTTAATGGTATGAATATTAATTATTTCAGAAGAGATTCCTTTTTGCTCTAATTCCCGCGCTGCCTCAATTGACTCCCAAACCAAATGACCGGTAGCAAAAATGGTAACATCTGTTCCTTCGTTTAATAAAAGGGCTTTACCGATTTCAAAGGTTTGATCTGCGGGCGTAAAATTGGGAACTTTAGGGCGGCCAAAGCGGAGGTATACGGGACCTTCGAGTTCTGCAATGGCCTTTGTGGCTGCTTTGGTTTGGTTAAAGTCGCACGGATTAATAACGGTCATTCCCGGTAGCATTTTCATCAAACCAATATCTTCCATTATTTGATGAGTAGCTCCATCTTCGCCCAGTGTTATTCCGGCATGTGAGGCACATATTTTTACATTTTTCCCGGAGTAGGCAATTGATTGTCTAACCTGATCGTAAACTCTTCCGGTAGCAAAATTAGCAAATGTCCCGACAAAAGGAATTTTTTTGCCAATGGTAAGTCCTGCAGCAACGCCCATCATATTTGCCTCTGCAATACCACACTGAAAAAATCTTTCGGGGAATTCTTCTGCAAATTGATTCATTTTTAAGGAGCCCGTAAGATCAGCGCATAAAGCAACAACATTTTTATTTTGTTTCCCTAATTCATATAGTCCTGCTCCAAATCCTGAGCGTGTATCTTTTTTTTCGGTGTATTCGAATTTTTTCATTGTTATTTATAAATTAATATACTGTAATTGAATTTGATAAACCTGGTTTTATATTGAATTTCTTGATCACCGTACTCATTACTTGTTTTGAGTTTTTAGGTCTAAAGATTATCCTATAACTTCCTGGTTGTAAGATTAAATTTTGATGTAACAAATTTACATTCAGGTTATGAACCCATTCCAGTGTATCAGAGGTTTCTTTATATAAACTTCCAAATCCGGGCGAGGGGAAGGATAAATTGGCAATTCCCGGTTTGGGAATTGCTATTTTTGTTGTTTTGCTTTGCTCAATTTTTATGTTTTCTAATTTTATTCGTGGGATCGTTAAGATATCCAAATCATATTCTCCGGTTAGGTATTTTTCGGTTTGTTCATTTCTATGCACATTTAGTATTTGTGGGTCATCATCTTTACGAACAATGATTTCAAGATCTCTATACTGATTAGAGCCGGGACATGAAATGTTTAAATAACCCTGGGGCGCATATAATCCTATCATATTATGCTTTCCCTCAGAAAGTTTAATGCTGTCTTTTCTTATCGGAGGGAGAGTATTTACCACTAAATCATAAGTTATCAACGGATCAATAATTAAGGTGTCCGGATTTCCCATATAATTTATTGTATGGATAAAGTTGTATTTTATATTACCCGAAACATGATTAAAAAAAGACAGGTTAACATTTGTCTCTGTGGGATTACCGTATGAATCCAGCAGATTTACCTGTGCGGTGGTGGAATTTAGCGCCCTGGAAATAACAACATTAAGAGCTTTTTCAAATCTTTCTTCTGTAGTGGTATTATAGAAATCACCAACACAATTGAATGTATCTCCAAAGTTAGGATCGATACCAATACCAATCACAAAGGGCTTAAGGGCGATTCCTTTTTTTTGTAAATCGAGGGATGCCTGACAGGGATCCCCATCACAAGCTTCAATACCATCAGTGATAAGGATTATTATATTTCTGCAATTTTCACAAGGGGGAAAATCATTGGCTGCAAGTTCCAATGAATGAGCTATAGGTGTAGTCCCTTTTGGTATTATATAACGTAGTTTTTGTCTTATTTTTGAAGCATTACCGTTTGAAAAAGGAATCTCTAACTTTGTATCACTACAATCCTGAGGAGGTACAGGGCTTTGATGTCCGTATACGCGTAAAGCCATTTGTAAGTTGTCGGTATTCTCCAGGCTATCAATAAGTTGAATTAAGTATTTTCGGGCAATAGAAATCTTTTTATTTTTACCCCATGTTCCATACATACTTTGCGAAGCATCGAAAATAAATAATATACGGGTAGTTGGAGGCTCTGTTTTTTGTTTTTGTTGAGCTCCAACATGAAGGGTAAAAAATAACAGTATATATGTGAGTGTTTTTTTCAAACGTTAAGTTCTTGTTGCTATAAGAATAAGGAAACTACTGATCCATTGATTTTCTTCGTTCGTAATCTTCTTTTTTTATGTGCCCCAAAATAACTAACTCGGCAGTTGCGTAATTTGTTGCTAATGGAATATTATACATATTACAAGCCTCCAAAAGTCCTTGAATATCTTCGTGATGCGATTGTTTTACGAGTGGATCTCTTAAGAAAATAACAATATCTACCTCTTTTCTTTTAATCATTTCGGTTATTTCGTTATAACCTCCAGATTTTCCGGGACTTAGGTGTTTCACTTTAATTCCTTGCGATTCTACAAACTCAGCTGTTCTGCCGGTAGCAATCAGATTAACTCCAAAAATCCAATCTTTTCGCTCATTAAGAAACCGAACCATCTCTGGTTTTTTTACATCATGTGCAATAATTACTATATTTTCCATAATATTAGATTTTTATGTTCATTTAATCTGTTAAAAATCACCAAACGTCTCTTCAAGTTGACTAAGCGCGCTTTGCAATTGTTCATCATTGGGTGCTACACCATGCCATTTATGGCTTCCCATCATAAAATCTACTCCCATACCCATTTCTGTTTTCATTAAAATCATAATCGGCTGACCTTTTCCGGTTAGTGTTTTTGCATGATTCAAAGTTTTAACCACCTCATCCATATCGTTGCCATTCATTTCTAACACTTTCCAGCCAAAGCTTTCCCACTTGTTTTTTAGATTTCCTAAGGTCATGATTTCGTCAACCGGACCGTCAATTTGTTGACCATTATAATCAATGGTAGATATTAGATTGTCAATTTTATGATGAGCAGCAAACATTGCAGCTTCCCAAATTTGTCCTTCCTGCAGTTCTCCGTCACCATGAAGAGAAAACACCGTTTTAGGATCATTGTTTAATTTTTTTGATAATGCTGCTCCTGCCGCAGCTGAAAGTCCCTGTCCCAGTGATCCTGAAGCTATTCTGATTCCGGGCAAATCATCGTGTGTAGTTGGGTGCCCCTGTAATCTTGAATTAATCTTTCTAAAAGTTGATAATTCTGATAACTCAAAATATCCCGAACGGGATAGAACACTATACCAAAGAGGGGAGATGTGTCCGTTGGATAAAAAGAAGATATCCTCTTTCTTTCCATCCATGTCAAAATTATTGGGTTTATGGTCCATAATTTCAAAATATAATGCGGTCATAAAATCAGTGCAACCTAAGGATCCACCCGGATGTCCTGAATTTTGAGCATGAACCATTCGTACAATGTCGCGTCGTACCTGCGTAGCTATCTTCTTTAGATTTTGAATATCTGTCATTTTTTTAAATTCTAATTGTAAAAAATCCGGTTAAAATTTTAGCTGTAAAAATACAGTTTTTCATTAGAATATACGGAAAATGAATGCAATTTATTATCAATATCTATAAAAGAAGTTGCCGTGCTGGCTTTTTTATTTAAAATCCCTTTTTAAAATTCTGAAAAAGTGTAATTTTGAGCCTTCAGAAACATCTATCTAAAGAGAAAATTATGGGACTACAGTGTGGTATTATTGGTGTAACGAATGTGGGGAAATCAACGATTTTTAATTGCATGTCGAGCTCAAAAGTTGAAACAACGAATTTTGCTTTCAGCTCAAATAAATCGAATATTGGTGTTATTAATGTCCCCGATAAACGGTTGCAGGAACTTGAGAAATTGCAACCTACTGAAAAAATGATTCCTGCCACGGTTGATATTGTTGATATTCCGGGCTTAACAAAAGGAGCTAACCAGGGAGAAGGTGTAGGAAATAAATTCCTGGCCGATATTAGAAATACAGATGCCTTAATCCATGTGCTTCGTTGTTTTGATGATGAAAATTTACCACATGTAGATGGATCGGTTGATCCGGTAAGGGATATTGAAACCATTGATTTTGAATTGCAGATAAAAGATTTAGAATCGACCGATAAGAAAATACAACGATTCGAGAAGCTCATTAAAACAGGCGATAAAGATGCCAAACAGGGAATTGCTGTTTTACAGGAGTTGAAAAGTCACCTGGAATCGATGCAAAATGCCCGGGATTTCTCAATTTCCGATGCCAACCAAAAATATGTTGATGACTTGTTTTTACTTACTGCTAAACCAATTATTTATGTTTGTAATGTTGATGACGAGTCAGCTATTGACGGTAATCAATATGTAGAGCATGTGAAAAAAGCACTTGAAGGGCAGGATACACAAATATTAATTATCGCCGGAGAGTTAGAAGCAGAGATTGCTGAACTGGAAAATGAAAATGACCGGAATGAGTTTTTAAGTGATGCAGGATTAACTGAACCCGGAGTAAATAAGCTGATTAGAAGTGCTTATTCGCTTTTAAATTTGATGTCTTTCTTTACGGTTGGCCCTAAAGAAATTCGGGCGTGGACAATAAAAAAAGGAATGAAAGCCCCACAGGCTGCAGGTGCAATTCATAGCGATCTTGAGCGTGGTTTTATTCGTGCCGAGGTGATGAAATATGAAGATTTTGTTACCATAGGCTCTGAAGCAAAAGTAAAAGAAGCCGGAAAATTTCATGTAGAAGGGAAAAATTATGTGGTTGAAGATGGCGATATTCTTCACATCCGGTTTAATGTTTAATTTTTATATAAATGTTTTATGATTGTACACTCCACAAAAAAAGGGTTATTTTCTTTAATATTTATTTTTTCATTTTCATTGGTTTATGCACAAAAACATTTTAATAAACCACCCCAATTAATTGTTGGTATTACCATCGAAGAAATGCGTTATGAAATGTTGCTTCGTTATTGGGATGCTTTTGCTGATGGAGGTTTTAAACAATTAGTTGATGAAGGCACACTGTGTACCCAGGTACACCACAATTATTTTATTACACAAAACGCACCAGGTCATGCCAGTATCGTTACCGGAACCTATCCTTCGTACCATGGTATAATATCCGACCAGTGGTATGATAAACTGGGAGAAAAAAAAGTGGGTGCCGGCAATGAGAAAAAATATAATTTAATGAATGGAAGAATTACCCTGGGAAATTTTTCTCCTAAAAATATATTGGCTTCAACCATTGGTGATGAGCTTAAGCTTGCTACAAATGATAGCTCAAAAGTAATTTCTATTGCTACAAATCCAGTTTCTTCAGTCATTTCAGGAGGCAGATTAGCCGATTATGCTTTTTGGTTTAACGATGAAGACGGACAATGGAGTACAGGGAGTCATTATACAGATTCTCTTCCCGACTGGGTTTATCAATTTCATGAAAAAGACTTCCGGGATGTTTATATGAAACAAACGTGGTCGACCCTTCACAGACTCGGGGATAACTATCAATCGAGCCTGCCGGATGATAATCCTTTTGAGATTGGAATAAGATTGTATCGCTATACTTTTCCTTACGACTTAGCTTATTTAAAAAATCGATCCGGGAATTATAAGTATTTAAAGTATACCCCTTTTGGAAATACGTATACTAAAGACTTTGCTATTTCAACGATAATTGGAGAAAATCTGGGAAAAGATAATTTTACCGATTTTTTAAATGTAAGCTTCTCAGCTTCGAGTTATGCAGGCGACTTGTTTGGGCCCCGTTCGGTAGAAATCGAAGATATTTTTCTGCGATTGGATAGGGATATTAAACATTTTATTGAATTTTTAGATTATCAAATAGGGTTAGAAAATGTATTGATTTATGTAGCTTCTGATCGAGGGGTTGCAGATGTTCCCGAATATTTAAAATATAAAAAGCAAAATGCAGGTGTATTCGATCCTCAAAAGGCCTTGTCCTTATTAAACAGTTATTTAAGTATTTTATATGGTGATGGCGACTGGGTAGATTTTTATCAGTCGGGACAGATATACTTGAATCAGCAAATGATTGATCAAAGTGGAACAAGCTTGAAAGAGATTCAGGAGCAGACAGCAAGTTTTTTAGTTCAGTATTCCGGTGTTGCTGATGCCATTCCCGGGATGAGTATGGTTACAAATCAATTTACAGCAGGGATAAAAGAAAAAATGCAAAACAGCTTCCATCAAAAACGTTCTGGAGATGTAATGGTAAACCTTGAACCCGGATGGATTGAAAAAGACGGGAAAGCTACCGGATCAGGTTCCGGATATAATTATGATACCCATGTTCCTCTTATTTGGTATGGCTGGGAGGTGAAAAACAGCCGAATTGACAAAAGCATAGAGATTACAGATATTGCTCCTACCATAGCCTGGATTTTGCAAATTACATCGCCCAATGCTTGTGTTGGGAGTCCAATTTATCAGATTATTGAGGATTAATACCTTCTATTATGGCTTGGATTTATTTGTTGATAGCAGGAATTTTTGAGATTGGGTGGGCTATAGGAATGAAATATACCCATGGATTTACCCGCTTTTGGCCAGTTGTATTCACATTAGTATCCATGTTTTTAAGTGTTTACCTTCTATCGCTGGCTACCAGAACTATTCCTTTAGGCACAGCTTATGCTGTTTGGACTGGTATTGGAATAGTTGGCACTTCCATTTTAGGAATTATTATTTTTAACGAGCCTGTTGAGGTTTTACGACTGGTTTTTATTGCCATGATATTAGTGGCTATTGTTGGCTTAAAGATTATTTCCCGTTAATTTGGTTTTTTAAAAATTAGTACTCTGCTTTCGCGACTAAGTGTAATGGTGTAATCATCAATTAAACACGGTGCTTCAACTTCTTCATTGTTTTCTCTTATGGCTTTACCTGTAATCAGGATTCCAATTTTATCCGTTAACTCAATGTTCCGGACTTTTTTGGCGACAATTATTTCAGATTTTTCAAGCCATCGCTGTATATCTGTATGTTGTAATTTGTTGTAGTCATCATGGTTGGTTAAGATATTAACTGCCAGTCGTGGTGCTGCAATTTCCCATAATTTATCTTCGAGTGTGTGATTATCATGGATAACCTGTTGCATGCTAACCGATGTTAACCGAAATACAGTTACAGGAGATTCTGCGGTTACTGTTGCAGTCCTCGGAATATTGGTAAGCACAGCGATTTCACCAAAAACACTGCCTTTTCCTAAGATATCGACGAGTCGTTTATTGATGGTAACCTTAACGGTTCCTCGCGCAACAATATATAATCCATCAACATGCCCATTTTCTTTAATAATTTTTTCTCCAACAGCATAGTTCCGATGTTGAAAGAGACTGACAATTCTGGTGAATAAGTTTTTATCCAACTCCTTCAACCAGGGAATACCCTGCAGTAATTTAGCTTTCTCGGGTGGTTTTATTTCAGGGGGCTTGTCTACAAGTTTTTTCATCCTTTTTTCGATACTGTCAATCATTTTTTTAGCTTCGTCCGAACCTATTTGTCCTTTTTTCATTAACCGGTCAACTATTTTTAATTCAGTATTGAGGTTTGAGCGGATAGCTTGACGGGTTGCTATCGCATCATAAATTTCGGGATAGGTATTTTTCAGGTTTCTGAGAAAAGTTAATCCATGTATACGATTTTCGTTAATTTCACTCTCAACGGCTGCTAGATCCTGGTCAATCGTAAGCTCCTTGGTATTCGAGCTAATCGCCATGCTTTCAACCAGCTTTAAGGTTTCGTATTGTGCCTCTACAAATCCGCGGGCAGCATCATAGCTGGTAGCTAAACGGTCAAAGAAAAATCGTTGTGAAATTTTATTCAGCAGGGGGATGGATTGTAATTTGCTTAGAAATTTCGGGGTTACCCACATTCGTTCCAAATCTTTTCGTTCAGATAGCGGAATTTTTCCGTCTGCATCAATAATCTCATTAATTGCATCGGCAAGATTACGAACGGCAACAGGTCCTAAAAGGCCTTCTTTAAATTGAGTCCAGTAGCTGCTTTTTTCTTTTTCAAGTACCCTGCGTCTGGTCTCGTATAAATTGGCATTTTCTCCTTCATCTAAAATAATATCTGTTTCCAGCGGTTGCTCCGGCAAATATTCTTCAACATTATTCCAGTTAGCACGACTTAAAAAACGGTCGGTTTTAAGTTTGTCAACTGATTTTTCGGATGCCTGCCTTAGATAGTTTCGTGCATTTAATATCATTTTTTGTTTGGCAGGGGGTATTTTAGATAATCCTAGGATGTTGAGAAATAGTTTTATGGTTGTAGCATTGATTAAAAGAGTCAGGGTAACAATACCTGCAGTATAAAATAAGAACTGATCTCTGATAGTACTGTCTATTTTTGACTCACTTGCAACAATGAGCGCAAGTGCTAAAGCGATGGCGCCACGTAAGGCTCCCCACCATAAAACATAAGCATTTTTGGGGGTTAATCCATAACCTGCAATCTTCATTACAGGAAAAAATAGTGCAATAACGACAGCTCTTACTAAATGAATCCCTATGTATAATATAATCAGAATAATAAAATCATTAGCCGTAAAAACAATATTATTGGCAATAACTACACCTACAATAAGGAAAATTAAAGTATTGGCAATAAAAGCAAACATTTCCCAGAATTCGTGTAAGAAGTGCTCTACTTCAGGGCTTATACGAGTTCTTCCGGTGCTGGCCATTAACAGCCCAAGAGCTACGAGTCCTAAAACACCCGAAACATGGAAAAAATGCTCGGCAATATAAAAAGTTATATAGGCACCGGCGACAATAACCGTAATCTCTACCAGGGCGTCATTAAACACTTTTTTTACCCAGGCAATGATTATATAACCAATCACTAAACCTACCAGGGTTCCTCCAATAGCAACACGCAAAAATTCTACTATAGGAGAAGTATCCGAGCCTGTTCCGGTAATGCTAAGAAGGAGTACCATAAAGATAACAATGGCTGTACCATCATTTAGTAATGATTCACCTTCAATCAGTGTTCCCAGCTTTTTGCTTGCGCCAAGTTCTTTCAAAAGGGCTACAACGGCAACAGGGTCTGTGGCACTTATTACTGTGCCAAAAAGCAGTGCTATTAACCAGGTCCACTCCGACATTCCAATTCCCAAAAACTGAATCGTCATAACGATTAATGCCGTAAGTAATAAAGCAACAATAATGCCGGGGACAGCAAGAATAAATGCATTGGCAAATGATTTTTTGAAAGTATGAACATCCATAGCAAATGCTGCCTCAAAGATTAAGGTGGGAAGGAAAACATACAGGATAAGATGGGGATCAATGTGCCCTGCCCAACCAACAGCTTTACCTAAAAATTTTGTGTTAAGATGAAAAAGATATAAATTCCACTCCCCAAAATAACCTAACCTGGCAAATGCTCCTAATAAAAGTCCAATAACCAGTAAGGAGACAGTATAGGGTAAGGGACTTTTTTTTAAGAAATGGCGGGTTCCGGCTCCTATGATTAAAGCAATAATTAGGAAAAATAAAGGACTCATATCACTTGTGTGGTCAGACGACGGATCCTCCGGATGTTTATTTGTATTAACCAACTCTTCTTGTATGGTTGTTTGCCTTATGCCTTGATGATTAGTTTGTGCATGAAGAAGAGCAGAGGAGGTTTCAATGGAAAAAATAAGAATTAATAATATCTTGGAGATTAACGGGATTAGTCTTTTAGGTATCTTCATAGGGCAAAATTTTATACCCAAGATACAAAAAAATATAAAATTAGTGCTTTAATTGACACTGAAATTTAAACCATCCCATTATCCGGCGGTGCAATTATTTTTATAAATGATTAATCTACCTTAACATGTCCCCAGTTTTCGCCTTTTCGTATCCTGTTTAGTTGGGTATGGGTTATTCCAAATTCTTTAGCCAGCTTGTATAATTTGTTTTTGCCTCTTTTGAGTTTCTTTTTTAAACGAATCACATCCGTTTCTGTTAATTTTGAATAGTTGATGGTACCCCGCTTATAGTTGGGGTTAATTTTTTGATGAGCAAACATGGTCTCTTTGGTTACCCACCGCAGATTGTCGATATGATTGTTGCTTTTATCAAAATCCAGGTGGATTACATATTCCTGCATATTGTTATCTTTAGGAATAAACAACTGAGCCACTAATTTGTGAATATATTTTGTGGTTCTTTTGCCGTTTTGTAGCTTGATATTCAATATCTTATATCCTTTTAAAGAAGATCCGTTAATCATTGTTCCGTGGGTTTTGTCAACCTTAAAACTTTTGATTCTTCCGTAGTTTGAGATTTCGTATTTCTCACTGTCAGCTATTCCTTCAATGGTTAAATACTTCCATTTTTCCCCGATGATTTGCTGATGTACTTTATTTAACGCTGTCATTTTTGAATATATTAAATGGCAAATTGTTCAATTAAATAGACGTTTAATTTTCAACAGGGTTTAAAGAGAGAAGGGAATTTGGTTTATTAATTGAAAAAATGATAAAAGCTAAAGGGACGAAGTTATTCTTTTAAGTGTGCAGCATTGACTAAAGAACCAAGCAGATTGGGGTCTTGCTCCATAGCTGTTCCTGAAACGATAATATCAGCGCCTGCTGATATTATTCGATGGATATCTTCAGGTGTTTTTATTCCTCCACCAACTATTAAGGGTATATTGATATTGTTCTTCACCTGTGAAATCATTTGGGTTGTTAATGAAATTTCAGCCCCACTTCCAGCTTCGAGGTAGATAAACTTGAGCCCCAGCATTTCTCCGGCCATTGCAGTTGATACTGCAATATCTGGTTTGTCAGAGGGGAGGGGTTTTGTATTGCTCATATATTCAACCGAAGTTGTCTTGCCACCATTAACAAGGATATATCCTGTAGGTAAGATTTCTAAATTGCTGTTTTTTAAATACGAGGCAGCCACTACGTGGTTTCCGATGAGTAAATCAGGATTTCGTCCTGATATTAGGGACAAAAGTAAAATCCCGTCAGCTTTTGAGGAAAGCTGTAATAAACTTCCGGGGAAAAGAATGACAGGGATGGTCGTGTGCTTTTTGATAAGGTGAATAGAATTGTCTATAGCGTTGTTTAGTAAACTTCCACCAATAAATATTAAATCAACAGATGTCTGATTTGCCTTGTTTGCAATCTCTTTTAATGATTCTTCGGTATGGTGATCAGGGTCAATAAGTAAAGCAAAGAGTTTATTATTGTTTTTTATATTATTTTCGATCAGCTCTGCAATCATTTGTTTTTAAATTTTCTTATAGCACCAAACAATAGAATAATTTTTCAGGTTAAAATAACTGAGTGTAAATTTTTCATTCATATAGCTGTTGTTTACGTTCCCGGTTATTATTCCATTATCTTTTGGTTTAAAAGGTTCGATATTTAAGTTGGTTACAAAATTTATATCTACTTTATCACAGATTTTATATAATGCTTCTTTGGCACACCAATGCAGATAGAGATGATATACTTCTTTTTCTTTATCAATGGCTTCGAGTTCTTCGGGGCGTAAAAATTTATCGGCAATACGTAAAATTTTGTCAGACATAAATTCCAGGTCGAGGCCTACTCTTTTTTTCTTACTTATAAGTATAGCCGTTAAGTTTTTAGAGTGGGATATGCTAATGTTGTAAGAATTGTTTTTTAAGTAGGGTTTTCTTTCAGGTCCGTATACTATTTTTGAGTCGTGCCCGAGCATACTCTTTAAAAGTGTACGAACACTTAGCCACTCCAGTTTTCGTTGGTGGTTTTTAAATTGTTCTACCGTTTCAATGTCTGTTTCATCCAAATTTAGAAACGACCTCAGCGTATCGTAATCTTCAGTTATTTCCCAGATTCCCAATACAACATCATCATTAAAATGTTCCTTAATTATAAATCCCATTTTATTAGTTTCTTATTTCCACTCAAACGATTCAATTAAAACAATAATATCTTCTCTTACAAAATTAATTAGAGGAGCCAAAGAATCTTTATTGGGTTCGGCATTAAAATAAAGAGCCCCTCTTAAATAGTGTTGGGTACTGTCGGTAATAAAAAATTGTATCGACGAGGCAGCATTACCGGCTATTTCATAAACAGTTCCGTAAACATTTTGTTCGGGTTTTACAAAAACCCTTTCAGTTATAGCATCGGCTTTTATCGTGTGTTTATAAGCTAAGTTTCGGGTATCTTCAAGTATTTGGCCAATATTGTTATTTACATCTTTATAACTAATATGGATTTTACCACCCAGGTTTATATAGTTAATATTTATCCAGCAACTTTCACTTAATCGGCTCGAGTCTTTTTCAATCGTTGTATAGCTGGGATACAAAAAAGTGTATGGACAATCTGTTTTATGTTGAATATAATTCTTTTCGGGTAAATCAATCCGGATGTATCCTCTTGGTTTAGGTGTATAATTTCTATTGCAACCACTTGATATGATTGAAACAACAAAAAACAATATTCCAATGATGAATAAAAAATATTTTTTATGCATGGTTGGATTTTATTGGTTGATAGTAACTTTTACTTGTTTTATACGTCGTTTATCAACAGATTCGATGGTAAAAGTAAGGTTTTTATATTTGATTACTTTGTTTTTTTGAGGGATTTCGCCTGTAATTTCGAGGATAATACCAGCAATCGTGTCAGCATCGCCTTTTACATCATCAAAGAAATCATCTTCGAAATCAACAATTTTGAAAAAGTCATTAAGTAGTGTTTTTCCTTCAAAAAGATAAGTGTTTTCATTGATTTGGGAATAGATAACTTCGTCTTCATCAGATTCATCAGTAATTTCGCCAACAATTTCTTCTAATATATCTTCGAGGGTAACAATTCCGTTGGTACCTCCATACTCATCAATAACAATAGCCATATGTATTTTGTTGGTTTGAAATTCTTTGAGTAAGTCATTAATTTTTTTGTTTTCAGGGACAAAATAGGGAGGCCTGATGAGTGATTGCCAATTAAAATTTTCCGTTTCACTAATATGTGGCAATAAATCTTTTATATATAAAACACCTTTCACATTATCGAAAGTATCTTCGTAAACAGGAATTCTGGAATGACCTGAATCGATAATAATGGATAATAATTCTTTAAAATTGGTATCAAGTTCAATAGCAACCACATCAACTCTTGATTTCATTATCTCTTTGGCATCAATATTCCCGAATTTAACTATGCCTTTTAAAATATTTTCATCTTCGGTTATTTGATGAGTGGTAAGATTTAATGCCTGGGATAAGTCGTCGATAGTAATGTTTTGTTTAATTTTTGCCAGTTTTTTTGCAATAGCCGATGTGGTATTAATCATAAACATACTTACCGGATGAAAAAGTTTATCGAGTATAGTAATTGGCAATGCTGCAATCCGGGCAAATTTCTTCGCGCTTTTTTTTGCGTAATATTTTGGGAATGTTTCTCCAAACAATAATAATATAAATGCAATAATGGCAATTTGAATAACAAAACCAAGAGCAGGGAATTCTTTAAAAATAAAAATAGCGTTAAGAATAATGCCCATTAAAATAATAAAGCAAACATTCATAAATCCATTTGCTATGGTAATTGTAGCTAATAATTTTTTAGGATTTTTTAGATGCTTTATTATTAGCCGACTACGAAGGTCTTTGCTTTTGTTAATTTCTTTTATCTGGGTTGTCCGTAAAGTAAAGAAAGCAGTTTCAGCCCCGGACATCAGGGCTGAAAGTATAATTAACAGTACTGCCAGTAAAATGTTTATCCCCGTATTTAAATCTATCGATTGTAAAATTATTTTAGTGTTAATAATTAACACCATCAGGAATGGTTCTGTAGTTTCCAAGGTTTTATTTTTATTTTTTTATTATTTAAAATGGCAAATCATCTCCTTCCTGAGGGGCCGTTTCAATATCGGTTTCAGGCTGTTTTTCTTCAGAACGGGAATCATTGGTATTACTTTGTTTTGTACCTAACATTTGCATATTATCAACCATAATCTCGGTAATATACTTTTTGTTACCGTCTTTATCGTCATACGAACGGGTTCTTATTTTTCCCTCCAGATAGAGCGGATCTCCTTTTTTGACATACTTCTCAACAACTTCTGCCAGTCCTCGCCAAATGACAATATTATGCCATTCAGTGTTGGTTACTTTTTCATTCTCTTTGTTTCGGTAAGTTTCACTTGTTGCAAGAGGAAAACTTGCAACAGTAACCCCGCTATCGAGATGTCTTACATCGGGGTCTTTACCAACATTTCCAATTAAGATAACTTTATTTACGCCCATAATAAATTTTGTTTTTAGGTTATACAAATGTAAAATTACAAAATTTAAAATTAATGCCAAGTGTTGAAAATTTAATTATTTATTTCATCCAGGTAGTTCTCAATTAGTTTAGGAACACTATATTTTTCGATGTTTTCGGAATTAATTTGCAAATAATTTTTGATTAGGTACGAATTAGGATGATTGATTTTTATATGATAGAACCTGGTCAGTAGCTTCTGATGTGATAAATGGTGAATTTTTTCTCCTGAAATGTTCTGTATGTTAACTTTTGTTCCTTTAAATACCTTCTTCCATAATGTTTGGTTGGTTATATTTTCAATGGAGGCGGGTTGTTTTGTTTCTATCAAAGGTAGCTGATAAAGTAATTTCCAGATGTCATTCTTTTTTCGTTGTTCAATAAAAATTTTGTTTTGATATTGAATATATAGAAAATTGATATAGCGTAAGCGCTGATTTATTTTTGTTTTTTTTACAGGGAGTTCTGTTACCAGCTTATTTTGAAAAGCAAAACAATAATTTTGCAGCACACATTGATGGCAGTCGGGATTTTTAGGCATACATTGTAATGCTCCAAACTCCATTAATGCCTGGTTAAAAATGCCCGGTGGTTGATTCTGAATCAACGCAAAAGCCTTTTGTTTAAATATTTTTTTGCCCTTTGCTTTTTGAGGTGATTCTGCAATTCCAAATAATCTTGATAATACACGATATACATTTCCATCCAGTGCCGGTTCAGGAATATGGAAAGCTATAGAAGCAATGGCTGCAGCAGTGTATTCTCCAACCCCTTTTAATTTGAGTAAATCCTGGAAACGGGCAGGAAACTTCCCCTCAAAGTTGTTTATTATTTGATGGGCAGCACAATGCATATTTCGTGCCCTGGAATAATAACCAAGCCCCTGCCAAATCTTTAGTACTTCTTCAACAGGAGCATTTGCCAGGGCATATATATCTGGAAAATGTTTAATAAATCTATAATAATAATTAATCCCCTGGTTTACTCTGGTTTGTTGTAAAATAATTTCTGAGATCCAAATAGAATATGGATTATTAGTTTCTCTCCAGGGAAGAGGTCTTTTGTTTTGTTCGTACCATGTTAGCAAGGTTTTGCTTATCTTTAACATTGTAAATGAATAAAATAATTTTTACCAAATTGACAAATTTAAGCGTTTTGTATTTTATTAATCAAAAGAAATCATTTATATTTGCAGTTCAAAATAAGTAAATGTTCTAAAATATTGATAATTAAAGTTTTTTAAAAATGACAAAAGCAGATATCGTTAACGAAATTTCAAAGAACACAGGTATTGAGAAAATAACTGTACAAAAAACAGTTGAAGCTTTCATGGAAACTGTAAAGGATTCTTTGGTAAATGATAAGAATGTATACCTAAGAGGTTTTGGTAGCTTTATTGTAAAGAAACGTGCAGAAAAAACGGCCAGGAATATTTCTAAAAACACAACGATTATTATTCCTGAACACTTTATTCCTTCTTTCAAACCTTCTAAAAGATTTGTAAATAAGGTTAAAAATAATGTGAAACGTTAATTTAGTATTTAATTTAAATCATAACAGATTATGCCGAGCGGAAAGAAGAGAAAAAGACATAAGATGGCTACACATAAGCGAAAAAAGCGCTTAAGAAAAAATCGTCATAAGAAAAGAAAATAGGATAATTTACTATCCATAAAACTAAATTTAAACCTATTGAAGTATTTGCTTCTTTAGGTTTGAATTGTTTTATATAACAAATTAACTGAATTAATCTGGAGAAGGAACCGTGAGTACTGAACTGGTAATTGATGTTACACCCTCTGAGATTGCAACAGCCTTATTAGAAAACAAACAGCTTGTTGAGCTAAACAAAGAAAAAAGAAATTTACAATTTGCTGTTGGCGATATTTATTTGGCCAAAGTAAAGCGTATAATGCCCGGACTCAACGCTGCTTTTGTTGATGTAGGATATGATAAAGATGCTTTTCTACATTATCTTGATTTAGGACCCCAATTTCAAACCTTACAAAAATTTGTAAAAAGTTCGCTTGCCAAGAAAGGCAGAGCACCTTCTCTTCCTAAAATCAGGATTGAAAAAGATATTGATAAAAACGGAAAGATTTCCGATGTATTAAAAGCAGGTCAATTAGTATTGGTGCAAATTGCTAAAGAACCTATATCAACAAAAGGACCCCGGTTAAGTTCAGAAATTTCAATTGCAGGACGTAATTTAGTACTAATTCCTTTCTCGGATAAAGTCTCCGTATCTCAAAAAATCACATCCCCCGACGAGAAAAAAAGACTTAAAAAACTTCTTGAAAGTATTAAACCCAAAAATTACGGTGTTATTGTACGTACCGTTGCAGAGGGTAAAAAAGTTGCTCTTTTAGATGCCGAATTGAAAAGTCTGGTTAGAAAATGGGAGTTAGCTTTTGATAAATTATCTCCCGGAAATGTTCCTAAACTGGTGATTAGCGAGCTTAATCGTACATCTGCCATGTTAAGAGATGTCCTTAATGGTTCGTTTAATCATATTTATGTTAATGAAGATACTGTTTACAGGGAGCTTAAGGATTATATCAATACCATAGCACCCGAAAAAGAAAAAATTGTAAAACATTTCGACGGGAATTCTCCAATTTTTGATCAATATGGGGTTGATAAACAAATAAAGGCATTATTTGGAAAAACTGTTTCGTTTAAAAATGGAGCCTATTTAATTATCGAGCATACTGAAGCTCTTCACGTAATTGATGTTAACAGCGGAAATCGATCGAAATTAGGCGAAGACCAGGAATCAAATGCTCTTGAAGTTAATCTGGCTGCTGCTGATGAAATTGCACGTCAGCTCCGGTTGCGCGATATGGGAGGAATTATTGTCGTTGATTTTATCGATATGCACAATGCTGAAAATAAGCAGAAAGTATTTGATAAAATGAAGGATGCTATGGCGGATGATCGAACAAAACACAATATCCTTCCCCTTAGTAAATTCGGATTAATGCAAATCACCCGGCAACGAGTCCGTCCCGAGTTGAATATTCAAACAATGGAAAAATGCCCTACATGTAAAGGGAGTGGAGAAATTTCTCCAAGCATTTTGTTTGTTGATGATATTGAAAATCATTTAAGTTTCTTAATTAACGAAGCCAATTATAAAAAACTTACCCTTAAAGTTCATCCCTATATTTATGGATATATTAAGAATGGATTAATATCCACTCAGTTAAAATGGTTTTTTAAGTTTAAAAAACGAATCAGAGTTCAGGCCAACTCATCTTACCACTTCTTTGAATTTCATTTTTTCGATAAAAATGGTGAAATTATTAAAGATTAACCTTTAAACTTTAATCCACTAACATTGTTATTCTTTTTAACTTTTTATATGTAGGTATTCACATATCAAAAGTTCTATTAAATTTTATATTTAATTCTTAATGATTAAATTTGCAACGTTAAAAATTAAATCATCTTTTATGAAACGAATAGCTTTATTGGTAAGTGTTTTTATTATTATTTCAACAACTGTTTTTGCTCAACTTGTTGATCCTGTAAAATGGAATTACAAAAGTAAAAATGTCAGTGGTGATACTACAGCGTTAATTTTCGATGCAAAAATCGATATGAACTGGCATTTATATTCTCAATATTTTGGTGAAGGAGGACCCGTTCGAACCACATTTTATTATGATGAAAGTGATAAATTCGAAATCATTGGACAAGCCTCTGAAAGCCCTGAACCTGAGGAGGTGATGGATGAGATCTTTAATATGAAGGTTAAGTATTTTAGCAATGCTGCTACCTTTACACAGAAAATAAAAGTTCTTTCCGAAAAAGATTTTACAATTACCGGTTCTATAGAGTATCAGGTATGTCAGGATGATAAATGTGTTTACTTTAATCCCGATTTTGCCATAAATGTTAAAGGAGTTAAATCTGGGGCTGAAGAAACCACGGTAAAATCTGAAGAAGCTCTATCTCCACAAGTCGATCTGGAAGAAAAAAGCGAATCTGAAAATAGTAGAAATCAGGCCAGAACATCCGAAAGTAGTAGTTCAATGTGGGGGATTTTCTTTCTTGCATTTGTTTTAGGTTTGGCAGGAGTACTTACACCATGTGTTTTTCCGATGATTCCTATGACCGTTTCGTTTTTTATGCAGGGACAATCATCCAAATTTAATTCTATTGTTAAAGCATTGATTTTTGGAATATCTATTGTTTTATTATATACCAGTGTAGGTTTAATTGTTTCGCTTACCAGTGCAGGTGCTGATTTTACAACAACATTGAGCTCTCATTGGATCCCTAATACTATTTTCTTTACATTGTTTATAGCTTTTGCCGCTTCGTTTTTCGGGATGTTCGAAATTGTTTTACCTACAGGGCTGGCTAATAAAGCCGACCGACAGGTTGATAAAGGCGGATTTCTGGCTTCTTTTTTTATGGCTTTTACTTTAGTCATTGTTTCATTTAGTTGTACAGGGCCCATCGTTGGTGCATTACTTGTAAAAGCTGCTGCAGGCGATATTATGGAGCCTCTTATCGGAATGTTTGGTTTTGGTTTGGCTTTTGCCTTACCATTTACTTTATTCGCCATATTCCCAAGAATGTTGAAAGGATTACCTAAGTCAGGCGGTTGGATGAATACCGTTAAAGTAGTGCTTGGGTTTATTATTTTAGCATTCTCGTTTAAATTTATAGCTAACATTGACCAGTCATACCATTTAAATTTACTTAGCCGCGATGTATATCTGGCTATTTGGGTTGTCCTGTTTGTTTTACTGGGTATCTATTTATTGGGAAAACTAAAATTTTCACACGATAGTGAGACCCCCTTTGTTACTGTTCCCCGATTAATATTGGCAATTATTTCATTTACTTTTGCTCTTTATTTACTGCCGGGAATGTTTGGAGCTGATTTAAACGCTGTTTCATCCTTATTGCCTCCCAAATCAGCTCAGCAATTTGATATTACTGAGAATAAAATGCCTGCAGGAGTGGCTGTAAGCGATAATTCTGAAGGGGCAACATTGTGCGAAACACCCAGATACAGTGATATTTTACATTTACCTCATGGATTACAAGGGTATTTTGATTATGAACAGGGGATGGAATGTGCAAGGAATTTAAATAAACCCGTACTGCTGGATTTTAAAGGCCATGCATGTTCCAACTGCAAAGAGATGGAAAATAAAGTATGGTCTGATCCGGAAGTATTAAAACGATTAAGAGACGATTATGTAATTATTGCTTTATATGTAGATGATAGAACAAAGTTGCCTGAGGATGAGTGGGTTACTTCTGACTATGACGGAAAAGTGAAGAAAACAATCGGTAAAAAATATGCCGATTTTCAAATCTCAAAATACAATATTAACAGCCAACCCTATTATGTTTTGGTTGATCACGAAGGAAATAACTTAACAGAACCCAAAGGTTTTGACTTAAACGTAAACCGGTTTGTTGAATTTTTGGATGCCGGAAAGAAAGAATTTGAAAAAAAATCTGAGTAAAAATAAAACCGGGCATCAAGTCCCGGTTTTTTTAATGTAGTTTTTGAGAAGGCTCATTAACTATTGCGGTTTTTCGTTCAACAGCATAAACGGCAAAATAACCCAATGCTTCATTGGTAATATTACCGTAAAAATTTGCCGGAGGGCCGTTAAAAGGACCGCCATTCCAAGTTGTTTCAAGCTTCACTTTTAACATATAGTCGTAATATCCTTTGGTAATTGAGAGCATTTCTAATGTGATTAAATCTTCCGGTTCCGCCTCTATATACTGAACGTCAACACCGTTAATATAACTCCCATTTATAAGTAAATCATCAGAAGAGGTAACTTCATGTAATGTGTCAGTAACCAGGGTGTCATTTTTATAGGTCAGCCATGCATAATGATTAACTTCATCTCCGGGTTCTTGTGCATAAATTAAAATAGCAAGATAATTAGAATCTGTTTTTGATCGTTTAAATTTTAAAGAATCAATAGGAGGGCATGTATGCATATCATCTGATGCAGTATAATGTTCCCCGTTGATATTAATATCCAAAGTATAGATCTTTCCAGGTGTTCCTTTCATCTCTTCTGTTTCATAAATTCCCTCTTCAATCTCTGTTAAATTAAAAACTAAGCTCCCGTCAGTAATCGATACTTCGGCATCGGTAACCGGTTCTGCCGGTTTGTTTGCGAAATAATCGGCACTTTTTGAGATTTTTACCTGATGTGCTTTATGTTCATTGGTTAAATATCCTTCAATAACTACTCTTTCATAAGTGCTGTCCAGCTCAATATCAATCTTTTCTGTACAGGAGAATATGCTAATCGAAATAATAGATACTAATAAATAAGCTGTTCGTTTCATGGTAGTCCGGTTTAACATTAAAAATAAAAATTATAAGTTACCGAAGGCAATATTGGAAAAAGATATATCTTCTCGGCATTCGTAACATTGGGGTCTTTATCATCCTGGGAGAAAGTTATCATCCATGTATTCTTACGATTGTAAACATTGTAAACAGATAGATTTAATTCGCTTCGTAATCCACGGGTTTTATCTACACCAAACTTATAAGTTACTGATAAGTCCAACCGGTGATAATCGGGAAGCCTGTATTTGTTCCTGTCAGAATAGATAGGAACAATCATATTGCCATACTCATACCTGCCAACAGGGAAAGTAACAGGAGAACCTGTAGAATAAACCCAATTGGCCGCAGCATTGAGTCTTTGAGAAAAATCGTAACTTGCTATAATAGCTATATTATGGGGTTTGTCGTAACTTGCCGGATAAACTTTCCCCTGGTTTATTGCAGGAATTTTTCGTTCTGCTTTTGATAAAGTATAACTTATCCAACCTGTAAACTTCCCTGTTTGTTTACGGATTAAAAATTCTAATCCGTAAGACCAGGCATATCCTGTTCTAAATTCGCCTTCAATTTCAGGATTTAACAGGAGTTCAGCATGATCTCTAAAATCTATTTGATGATCCATATCTTTATAGTAGGCTTCGATAGATGTTTCCAATGTATTTTCATGAAAATTTCTAAAATATCCCAAAGCAAACTGGTCGGCTATTTGTGGATTGATATTTGGACTGGAAGGCATCCAAATATCCAGGGGAGAACCTGCTGTTGAATTGGATGCCAGGTGGATAAATTGTTTTGTTCTTGAGTAGCTTCCTTTTATTGATGATTGGTTATTTAATGAATATTTAAAATTTAACCGGGGTTCGAGGCCCCAGAATGTATTGTATATTTCTCCACTGCTATAAACCGTTGAGTCTGTTTTCTGATAATCTTCATTAAAATTATATACCGTTGATTCTCCCATGTTTTGAAAAACTGTTCCTCTCAATCCAATATTTACCGTAAGTTTTTCGTTAGGCTGCCATTTATTAGATAAATATACGGCCCATTCTAACGCGTTAGATTCGGGCATTTTAAGCTCGTTGTACATGGTTTGATTACCTACACCTTTTACTAAGCCGGGATTAAAATGGTGTATTGTCCCAGCAACTCCATAGCGGATTGTATTTTGGGTATTTGGATAATAACTAAAGTCAGCTTTTAATTTTATATCTTCTAAATTTGAAGTCCACTTAAGACCTTGTTCTTCGGATGACTGCCCCAGCTCATAATCGTAATCGCTTAAAATAACCGAAAAGTTTGAAAATAATTTTTCAGAAAAAAGATGATTCCAGCGTAATGTAAATGTTTTATTTCCCCAACTAAATCCGTATAAATCATCATAGTCAAAAACATCTCTACCCAGATACCAGGAGAGATAAATGCGGTTTTTTTCGTTGATTTTATAATTTCCTTTGAGGTTTAAATCATAAAAATAGAGTTGATTCTTTCGTACATTTTCATCACTCGAAAACATGAGCAGCAAATCGGCATATGAACGACGCCCGGAGATAATGAATGCCCCTTTATCTTTTACCATAGGACCTTCGATGGTGAGCCGGCTTGAAACCGTTCCTATCCCTCCATTGGCGTGAAATTCTTTGTTGTTCCCATCTTTCATCCTTATATCAAGTAACGAGGATAACCGCCCACCGTAAGCTGCCGGGATATCCCCTTTATAGAGCTTAACGTCTTTAATGGCATCATTGTTAAATACAGAGAAAAAACCCATCAGATGGGAAGCATTATAAACGGTAGCCTCGTCAAGAAGAATAAGGTTTTGATCGGCACTACCGCCTCGGACATTTAGTCCGGACGAACCTTCACTAGCCGATTGAACTCCGGGCATTAGCTGGATGGCCTTTATTACGTCAATTTCGCCCATAAAGGCGGGTATTTTCTTAATTTCTTTGGCCTGTATTTTCATGGTACTCATTTCAGCTTTGGCAACGTTGACATCTTTGCTTTCGGCAGTTATTACTACTTCGTCAAGCGTTTCCGCTTTCTCTTTAAGTACGATATTTATTCTTTTATTTTGGTTAAGTGCCACATTTTTTATCTGTGTTTCATAACCTACATAGGAATAAATGATTTGATAATTATTTTCAGGAATTGTTAATGAGTAAAAACCATATATATTCGTAACAGTTCCTGTTTTAAGACTCTTAACATACACTGTCGCACCAATTAATTCTTCGCCCGATTTATCCGTTATATGTCCGCTAATGGTATATTCATTTGCAATAAGATCAACAATAAAAAAAAGGATAAGGGTAAAACAAATAAAAATAGATTTCATTTTGGTAGCTAATTAGAAATATAATAGCATTGATAAAAATTATACCACAGGTTTAAAATTTAATTCTTATCTTTTGTAAAATCAAAAAAAGAAGGTTTTTATTGTTTTTTCTTCATTAATATTTGAACAAGGGTATATAAAATACTTAATAATGCAAAAAAGCCAGCTATTCTTCCGATATAATCACCGCTACGCACGTAAAAAGTTAGTTCTTTATTTGCTCTTAGGGTATTTTTTATTGCAGCTGGTACCCACCATCCGGTTTGTTGTATTATTTCACCCTTTTGGTTTATAAAAGCAGAGATTCCGGTGTTGGCACTTCTGGCAATACTTCTTCTTGTTTCAATGGCCCTAACTTGTGCATAGTTTAGATGTTGTTTATATCCTGAAGTGTTGCCCCACCAACCATCGTTGGTAATAATAAATATTAAGGTGGCACCATTTTTAATATAGTCGGTTACAAATTCACCATAAATGGATTCATAACATATTACCGGAGCAATTCGTGTTTCGTCGGTAGTATGTTTAAAAGTTCCCCTGTAGTCTTGTGTCCCACGGCTTCCACTTGTTCCTCCCAAATCGAGAATTACATTCTCAAGCATTTTAAACAATTTAGGATAAGGCATTTTTTCTACTCCAACAACTAGTTTTGATTTGTGATAAACAGGAATATAACCTGTCGTATCTATTTGAATAGCCGAATTAAATGCATCGTAGTAAAATCCTCCCTGTTTGGTATAACGAACAGTCGGAGTTAGTTCTTCATCTGCTTTATATTTTTTAAACGCATCTATTCCAATAATAAAATTAACGGAAGGCCATTTATTTACAAATTGTTGGATAGCCTGAATGCTATTATTATCTTCTAAATTATTAATCCATATATTATTATCTAATGAAGTTTCGGGAGCAACTACATAATCCGTTTTTGAGTCGGTAATGCGGTCGGCCAGATTTAAGATAATATGGAGTTGCTGAAAAGGAGATAATCCGCTGAATTTATCGTTATAGGGGTCAATATTAGGTTGAAGAACAGCAATTGAATATTCTTTCCCCTTTTCTTTGTAGTTGTTAAAAAGGATTAATGATGTTAGGATGGGTATTAGTATCAGGAGCACTAATGCTGTTGTTTTAATGATGAATGATTTATTGATTTTGTTTGTGAAATAAGACCGGATTAAGTTAAACAACAAAATATTGGTTAGTAAAATCCAGAGCGTTCCACCTAAAGTTCCGGTATATTCGTACCATTGTATTAGTTTGATATCTTTTGCCAGACCATTCCCCAGGTTGAGCCATGGCCATGAAATCTCTGCATTTAAATAGAGGTACTCAAATCCAATCCAGTAAACTATAAGCGCAAATTGTCCGAATTTTGCTCCCAACTTTCGTTTGGTTAGATGAAACATCCAAAAAACAGTTGACATTAAAAGGGTATTGACGATAACTGCAGCAACAGCACCAATAAGAGCCGCATTATGAATCCAGTAAGTCGTTAAAATATTCCATATACTGAAGGTAACTGCTGCATATCCAAAAAGCACAACGGATTTGTTTTTTTTCCTGGATTGGTATAAATAATCTTCGACCAATAAAAGTGGAATGAAAGCAATTAAGATAATAATTCCAGAGAACTGTTGATACCATGGTAGCGTAAGTAAAATAGAACTTAAAAGAACCAGAATAAATCGATTTGTTTTTTTCATTCTATTGAGCTTTTTTTTGTGTTTGATGATGATATTGAGTGTTTAACTGTAAAGTTTTATTTTGTTTTTCTGCACTTTTATTTTTTTTATTTACAAGATATACACCAATTATAATTAATGCAATCCAGAAAAATTGTAAAATACTTAATATTTCCCCATCAAATAACCCCCACATAATTGCAAAAACGGGAATAATATACGTTACTGATGATCCAAAAATTGCCGAAGTATGTTGTATTAATGTGTTAAAAATTACCAATGCCAAGACAGTTCCGACAATGGCAAGGATCGCAATAAATCCTAAATTGAGCAGATAATCGTTGGAGGTTAATGTATTCGAGAAATCAGTAAAAAGAAGGTAGATTCCTGCCAAAGGACCAATAAACATAAATGCCAATGATGTTATTTCTAATCCGGTAAGCCCTTTGATCTTGTATCTTACCTGGTTTACATTAATCCCGTAACAAATGGTTGCAGCAACAACAAAAAGGCCATAATAATTAATATTAGTTAGTATTATTCCTCCGTTAGTCGATTGTAAAATTAAACCTAAAGCACCAATTAATCCCAGCACAATACCTACAGCATTAATTAATTTTGCTGTGCTTTTATAAAAAATTAATCCTATGATTAAGGTAAATAATGGAGTTAGTGAATTTAGAATTCCGGCCATGGAGCTGTCTACCTGTGTTTGAGCCTTGGTAAACAAAAAAGCAGGTGCGCCTGACCCTATAAATCCAATAACAAGTAATGAAACAATATTTTCTTTACTTACTTTTTTTAGGTTTTTTATACCAAAAGGTATAAAAGCGATAAATGATATAAATAAACGTAAGGCTGCTACCTGATCATGTGAAAAAGAGCGCAATCCTTTTTTCATTAATATAAAACTACTGCCCCATATGAGCGACAAGAAAATAAGTGTAGCCCACTGCCATCCTTTATTTTCAAAATTAATTTTAAACATCGATATAAAAATTTAATGGGTAAAGATAAGATATAATTAACAATTCACTGGCTGGCTTGTTTTAACTTTTAGTAAAACCGTGTTTTTTTCTTTAGAGATTCAACAGAAAAAATTAATTTTGCAATTAATTTAATGTAAAAGGAATATGCAGGATTATAATATATATATCGGTGGCGAGTTTTGTCAAACCAACACAAAACTTAAGGTTTTTAATCCGTATGATAATAATGTAGTAGCAGAAACATACCTTGCAGGAAAAGAAGAGCTTGAGCAAGCTATTGAAAAAGCACAATCGGCAAAAACCATTATGAGGGATTTGCCTTCGCATAAAAAGTATGCCATTTTAATGCAAATTGCTCACCAGCTTGAGGCAAACAGTAATGAGCTGGCTTTAATTTTAGCTCGCGAGGCTGGAAAGCCTTTTAGGTATGCTTTTGGAGAAATTAATCGTGCCATCCAGGTGTTTACGGTAGCTGCCGAAGAGTCAAAAAGGTTACCCAAAGAGTATATTTCGATTGACTGGACAGCTGCCGGAGAAAAAAAAGAAGGGTTGGTTAAGTATTTCCCTGTGGGATTAATTGCAGGAATAGCACCCTTTAATTTTCCGTTAAATCTTGCAGCACATAAAATTGCCCCTGCTATTGCATCAGGAAATGCAATAATAATAAAACCGGCACGTTCTACTCCATTATCCGTTTTGGAACTTGCAAAAATTATCGATCAGACAGAACTTCCCAAAGGTGCATTTTCTGTTTTGCCTATGGATAGAGAAGCGGGAAATCAATTGGTAACCGATGAAAGATTTAATATGCTTACATTTACGGGCTCACCCCATGTGGGATGGAAGATGAAAGCAAATGCAGGTAAAAAGAAGATAGCCCTCGAGTTAGGAGGAAACGCAGGAGTAATTGTTTCAGAACAAGCGGATCTTGATTTAGCGGTAAAAAAATGCCTGGTAGGAGGCTATGCATATTCAGGTCAGGTTTGTATTCATGTACAACGGATAATGATACATGAGAAGGTTTTTGAACCCTTTGTGGATAAATTTATTTCCGAAACGCAAAAGCTTATATTTGGTGCTCCGGATGACGAGACTACCGATATCTCCGTGATGATAGATGAGGATAATGCCCGACGAGTTGAAGATTGGGTAAATGAGGCCGTGTCTGATGGAGCAAAAATATTATATGGAGGAAAACGAAGAGGTTCATTTTTTGAACCAACAATTATCACTAACACCAAGCGAGAAATGAAGGTCTGTGCTTTAGAAGTTTTTGGTCCGGTAGTTACTGTCGAAAAATTTTCTGACTTTTCACAAGCCATAGGTATGATTAATGATTCGGAATATGGTTTACAAGCAGGTGTTTTTACCAATAGTATAATGGAAATGAACCAATCGTTTAATGAGATTGAAGCAGGAGGAGTTATTATTAACGATGTACCAACGTTCAGGGTAGACCATATGCCTTATGGGGGTATTAAAAATTCTGGTTTTGGAAGAGAAGGAGTGAAATACACCATTCAGGAGATGATGGAACCGCGACTGTTGGTGAAAAATACTGATTATTAAATTTTAAGGGTGCAGGAGATTTATTGTGGAAATTGAATTTTTAGTAAAAGGAATAATTGTTGGTTTTTTGGCATCAATTCCTTTAGGACCGGTTGGTGTATTGTGTATCCAACGAACTATAAACAAAGGGCGCATTTCTGGGTTGTTTTCCGGAATGGGAGCTGCCACTGTTGATTCATTTTTTGCCCTTGTGGCAGCATTAGGATTAACATTTATTATTAATTTTATTGAAGAACAGCAGTTTTATATTCAGTTGTTTGGCGGAGGGGTGTTAATATTTCTTGGGGCACGTATATTTAATACAAACCCTATACAACAAATCAGACGACACCGAAAAAAGAAAAATAAGCTGGTTGAGGATTTTCTATCTGTTCTATTTTTAACCCTCTCAAACCCATTGGCTGTTTTTCTTTTTGTGGCAGCATTTGCCGGGATTGGTCTGGTAACAACAAAAGACAGCTCTTTTAAATCATCCTTAATCATTGCCGGTGTATTTTTTGGAGCATTGCTTTGGTGGGCTTCACTTACTTTTTTTGTCGATTTATTTCGAAAAAAATTCAGGCTAAAGCAACTGTGGTGGATAAATAAAATAGCAGGAATATTAATTATTGTTTTTGGAATAGCAGCCATGCTTTCCGTGTTTTTTTAATCATTAAAATGATTTATAATGGATATAAAGAGTGCAACGTTTGTTTCCAGTTATACGGGCTATCAACAATGTCCGAGTAGTAATATTCCCGAATATGCTTTTGTCGGACGCTCAAATGTTGGCAAATCATCATTAATCAACATGTTACTTGACCGCAAAAAATTGGCAAAAATATCACAAACGCCTGGTAAAACCCAGTTAATAAATTTTTTTTTAGTAAATAATTCCTGGCATTTGGTCGATTTACCCGGCTACGGATTTGCGAAAGTTAAAAAATCTATACGGAAGGATTTTGACCGGCTAATTAAAGATTATGCTGCTTTTCGTGAAAATCTGATTTGTTTGTTTGTTTTAATTGACTCAAGACATAAGCCACAAAACAATGATTTAGAGTTTATGCAATGGCTTGGCGAGAATCAAATTCCTTTTGCCATGGTATTTACAAAAACAGATAAACTTAGTGAAACGGCACTTAAAACAAACATTGATTTTTACCGCAACGAGATGCTGAAAGAATGGGAAGCTTTGCCCGACATTTTCCTGACTTCGGCCGAGAATAAAAAAGGACGCGAAGAATTGCTCGGCTTTATTAATCAACTCAGCCAAATCTAATTTTTTTAAGTTGTCGCTGAATAATTTTACCTTAAATTGGTGAAAAATAGAATGATATTTATAACTTTGCACATCCATAAAAATAGATATAAATTTTTTTGAAAAGTAACATAAAATGAGTGTTCAACCTCCAATTAAGCTCTTTTCAGGGACCAAATCACGATTTATTGCTGAAAAAATTGCAAAAGAATACGGCATAGAGTTAGGGAATACAACCTTTACCGAATTTAGTGATGGTGAATTTCAAACTTCGTTTGAGGAAACGGTTAGAGGAGCATATGTTTTTATAATACAGTCTACATTTCCTCCTGCCGATAACTTAATGGAGCTTCTGTTAATGATTGATGCAGCCAAAAGGGCATCAGCTTACAAAGTAGTAGCGGTAATGCCGTATTATGGTTTTGCTCGTCAGGACAGAAAAGATAAACCAAGGGTCTCGATTGCAGCAAAATTGGTTGCAAATCTTCTTACTGCAGCTGGTGTTGACAGAATTATGACGCTTGATTTACATGCAGACCAGATTCAGGGATTTTTTGATGTTCCGGTAGATCACTTGTATGCATCATCTATTTTTGTTCCTTATATAAAAAATTTAAATCTGGATAACCTGGTTATGGCAGCTCCCGATATGGGAGGTACCAAACGTGCTAATGCATATTCTAAATTCTTAGAAACACCTTTGGTTATTTGTCATAAATCTCGAAAAAAAGCAAATGTAGTTGACGAACTTACTGTTATTGGTGATGTAGAAGGGAAAAATGTTATTATTCTGGATGATATGATTGATACGGCCGGAACGGTAACTAAAGCAGCAGATATGATGATTGAACGCGGTGCAAATAGTGTAAGGGCTTTTGCAACTCATCCTGTTTTATCAGGACCGGCATACGAAAGAATCAATGATTCGAAAATTACTGAGGTGGTAGTTACAGATTCATTGCCCATTAAGCCTTTATCAGAAAAGATTAAGGTGCTTTCTGTTGCTGAAGTTTTTGCTGATATTATTAATAAAGTATATAATTATCAGTCCATAAGTTCGAATTTTATCGTTTAAAATTTTATATTTGCGGTTTTAAAATAAAAAGAATATAACACATAATAATTAATAATAAGATGAAAGCAATTGAAGTAAAAGGTAGTATACGAGAAAATGTAGGGAAAAAGACTTCTAAACAATTAAGAGATCAGGAACAGGTACCTTGTGTAATTTATGGAATAGGGGACAATGTTCATTTTCACACCCATAAAAATTCGTTTAAAGAACTTGTTTATACACCCAATGCATATCTTGTTAATATTGATCTTGACGGGAAAAAACACAAGGCGGTATTAAGAGATGTACAATTCCATCCGGTTACTGATAAGATTTTACACGCCGATTTTTTTGCGATTGAGGATAAAACACCTGTATGGATGAAAATTCCTGTTCGTCTTGAAGGTTCTGCTGTAGGTGTTTTAAACGGTGGACGTCTGGTACAAAAAATGAGAAAATTAAGAATTAAAGCATTACCAGAGAATTTAACCGATGAAGTTGTTATTGATATTTCTCCGTTAGAGATTGGAGATTCAGTTAAGGTTAAAGATTTACCTTATAAAGATGTTAATTTCCTTGAGCCCGACAGCGCTGTAGTTGTTTTAGTTAAGAGTGCACGTGGTGCTACATTACCAGAAGAAATTGAAGCATTAGAAGCTGAAGCTGCTGAGACTGAAGAAGGAATAGAAGGTGCCGAAGGAGAAACACCAGCTGAAGAAGCTGCTGAATCTAATGAGCAAAATTAATTAAAACAAATATTGCCTTGAAATACCTTATTGCCGGTTTAGGGAATATTGGAAACGAGTACGTTAATACCCGACATAATATAGGTTTTAAAATATTGGATGCATTGGCTGATGCATCCAATATTGTTTTTGAGGACCGTCGTTATGCTTTTAGAGCGGAATATAAGTTTAAAGGTAGAACATTTGTTCTAATCAAACCATCAACTTATATGAATCGGAGTGGCAGAGCTGTAAACTACTGGCTCGCCAAAGAAAAGTTACCTCCTGAAAAATTACTCGTAATTATTGATGATGTGGCACTTCCGTTTGGCAGTTTAAGATTGAAACCCAGGGGTGGTGATGCCGGGCATAACGGATTAAAAGATATCACCACAACGTTGGGAAACCAAAATTATGCTCGTCTGCGATTTGGAATTGGAGATCACTATCCCAAAGGAGCTCAGGCTCATTATGTGTTAAGCCCATGGAGCGAAGAGGAAAAAGAGATGCTTCCCGAACGAATTGAAATGGCCATTGAAATGATTAAAAGTTTCGGAGTTATTGGTGTTGAGAATACAATGAACGAGTTTAATAATCGTTAATTTTTATTCCTTTGGGTTAATTCCTAATTTTACAATATTTATTGGTTAAAAAGAATCATTATGGATCATGATGATAATTTGCGTATAGATAAATGGTTATGGGCTGTTCGGATCTTTAAAACCCGCAGTAAGGCTGCCGAAGCTTGTAAGAAAGGTCGAATAATTATTGACAATGTCCAGGTTAAACCTTCACGAACACTAAATGCAGGGGAGGTGGTATTTGTTAAACGTCCGCCGGTTACCTATCAGTATAAAGTGCTGGGACTGTTATCTAGTCGTAAATCAGCAAAAATTGCTTCCGATTATGTAGAAGATATTACCCCTGAAGAAGAAAAAGTAAAACTCGAGATGAAAAACTATGCAGGGTTTGAATTCAGACAAAAAGGGTATGGAAGACCTACAAAACGCGAACGACGATTAATTGATAAATTGAAAAAGAAAAATTAACCAAGCCATGATTATAGCCAGAGCGAAAAAGAGTGAAAATATTGCTGAATATGTATTATATATGTGGCAAGTCGAGGATTTGATTCGGGCAAATAAATTTGACATTGATAAAATTTCTCAAAATATCATCGATAAATTTGACCAGCCGGAAACGGTGAAAAAGGAAATTAAAGACTGGTACCTTGGATTAATTGATTTATTCAAAGAAGAGGGAAAAGAAGAATCCGGGCATCTCCAATTTATTGAGAATACAGTAAACGATCTGAATGATTTGCATCGTCGATTGCTAAAATCTCCTGAGCACCTTGATTATATTGAGGCCTTTAACCAGGCAAAGGATGATGTTATTGAGTTAACCAACAAATCAAAAGGTGCTGTTGGAAATGAAATTGAAGCTTGCTTTAATGGTCTTTATGGTTTTTTAGTATTGCGGTTACAGCAAAAAACTATTTCTCCTTCAACAGCAGAAGCTATGGGGCGCATTAGTAAGTTGATTGCAATGCTGGCAAAAAAACATAAATTAATCGAGGAAGGAAAAATTGAGTTATAATTTAAACACGAAACCTATGAAAGAATTTGATGAATCAATTTATCCGGAAATTATTAAAGATTTGCCGGATGCTGATATTCCATTCGACGGCGTAAACGGAAAAATATTGCAGGGAGAGAATAATCAAGCCATATTTTTTGTTATAGATGCAATTGGGATTGTTCCTGAGCATGCTCACGGAGCTCAATGGGGAATTGTCTTTGAAGGTGAAATGGACTTAACTATTGGAGGAGAAACAAAAACTTATTTCAAAGGAGATCATTACTATGTTCCGGCTGGGGTAAAACATTCAGCAAATTTTAAAAAAAGAACCCAGCTTATGGACTTTTTTGAAGATAAGCATAGATATCAGCCCGTAAAGAGCGACAATAGGTTATAGAAACAATTGTTGTTCATTTTTTTTAGGCAGGTAACATTCCGTTCGCTTGCCAAACCATTTAAAACGGTTTTTAGCAATTACTGTATAAATATAATCACGGATAATTTTAGGAACGATTATAAGACTATAACTCAAAGGCCATAAACCCGTTAGATTTTTTGCAATTCGAAGAGCTGCGGTTGATCTGTAATAAGCAGATTCATTTTCAATAAGTACAACAGATTCAGTGGAATTTAAAGGAATCTTTAATCTGTCCCTAATCTGCCTTGCTGTTGCTGACTGTAATGATGCAAACCGAAAATAATCTTTTTTATGGCGCTTGATAATAAATTGTACCGACCACGAACATAAGTTACAATAACCATCAAATAAAACTATTCCTTTATTTCTGGGTAGATTTTTCATTTTCTGGTTCCGGAATATAAATTTCCAGTAGTTTGCTTTGATCAACCGGATTTAAAACCAAATGTTCAAAAACAGCCGGAATTAAAATGGTTTCTCCTTTTTCTATGGAGAGTTTTTCTGTTTCGTTATAAATTATTTCAAGTTTCCCATCAAGGCACATATAAATAACAAACGAATCGAGTAGATGATAATCTTTTTCAATAGTCTCGTTAAACTGAATGATATTTGTATTAAAATACTTACAATTTAAAATATTAGCATCCTTATTAGGATTAATTTTGTATGGTGTTTTATAATTATCATAAACATTAAAATCAATGGCATCCAATGCCAAATCTGTATGCAGCTCTCTGTAATTTCCCTGATCGTCTGTTCTGTTCCAGTCGAATATTCGGTAAGTAATATCTGATGTTTGTTGTATTTCTGCCAGTACAATTCCTTTACCAATGGCATGAACTCTGCCTGAAGGAATAAAAAACACATCGCCTTTGTGTACCTTTTCATAATTTAAGATCTCAGGCAATTTTCCTGATTTTAAGTGTTTTAGATAAGTGTTTTTGTCTGTTTTTTTCTTAAAACCGGAAATTAGTTCTGCGTCTTTTTCTGCCTCAACAATATACCACATCTCTGTTTTTCCAAATGAGTTGTGTCTTTTTTTTGCCAGTTCGTCATCAGGATGTACCTGGATAGAAAGCACATCATTGGCATCAATAAATTTAATGAGTAAAGGAAACTCAATACCAAACTGATCATAAACACGATCACCAACCAAATCGCCCATATAAATTTCAATCAACTCCTGTAATTTATTTCCTTGTAAAAACCCATTATCAACGGTGGATACATTCTCTTCAACACCTGATATTTCCCAGCTTTCGCCAATCTTTTTGTTTTTAGGCAATGGTTTGTTTAAGAACTCTTTAAGATGTCGACCACCCCATATTTTTTCCTTAAACTGGGGTTTAAATTTAAATGGATATAATTCGTTCATTACCGTACTTTTTATTTTATGATTTGTTGCCCACTTTGTCTTTATCAATAGTTTTATTTAACTTCAGGCACTCATTTATAGATTGTCAAAGTTATTAAATTTTTATTGAAATGTCTTTTATAATTGGAATTGCCGGCGGTACTGGTTCCGGAAAAACAACCGTAGTAAAAAAAATTGTAGCAAAATTACCCAAAGATGAAGTGGCAATTATTCCACAAGATTCATATTACCGTGATAGTGGGCACCTGCCTTTAGAAGAACGGCAGGAGATAAATTTCGATCATCCGCGATCGCTTGAATTTAAATTGTTAATCGAGCATATTAAAAGATTAAAAGAAGGAAAAGCTATTGAACAACCTATATATTCTTACCTTACATGTACACGCTCTGATGAAGTGATTCCAGTAACTCCTAAAAAAGTGATTATTATTGAAGGTATTTTAATTCTCCAAAATGCACAATTACGAAATTTAATGGATATCAAAGTTTTTGTAGATGCCGATAGCGATGATAGGCTTATGCGGGTTATTCAACGCGATTTGGTTGAACGTGGCAGATCGGTGAGCAAAGTTCTTGACCGCTATGAAAAAACCGTTAAACCCATGCACTTGCAATTTATTGAGCCTACAAAAAAATATGCTGACATAATCATTCCTCAAGGAGGAGAAAATACGGTAGGTATTGATATTTTAACCTCAATTATAGAAAAAAAATTACGCCTGGATATACAATAAAATTATTGCTTTATGTTAGACCATATTAAAGTAGAAAATATTTTATTTCTGGATATCGAAACCGTTCCTCAGTATCCTGATTTTAAAGAAGTTCCTGAGTTGTTAAAACCTTTTTGGGAGAAAAAATCATCTTTTTTTAGAGACGAAGAACAAACAGCCGCTGATGTTTATCAGCGGGCAGGGATTTATGCCGAATATGGAAAAATTATCTGTATATCGGTAGGTATTGTTGTTAATAAAAATGAGGGGCAATTTTTTCGGTTAAAATCTTTTTATGGAAACGATGAGAAACTTTTACTCACCGAGTTTGCTGAGATGTTAAATAAATACTATGCAAAAAATAATGGTATTTACTTGTGCGCACATAATGGTAAAGAGTTTGATTTTCCCTACATTTCCAGGCGGATGTTGATCAACGGAATTAAGTTACCGGTAATACTTGATGTGGCAGGGAAAAAACCCTGGGAGGTTACTTTTTTAGACACCATGGAGTTGTGGAAATTTGGTGATTATAAGCATTATACCTCGTTAAACTTATTAACCCATATTTTTAATATCCCAACCCCTAAAGATGATATTGATGGGAGTATGGTAGCTGATGTATATTGGAAAGAAAAAGATATTGATCGCATTGTCACCTATTGCGAAAAAGATGTACTGGCAATTGCACAGCTCTTCCTGCGGTATCAGGGGAAGCCGCTAATAGAATCCGAAAATGTTGAATCTGCAAAGAATTAACATTTTCAGCCGGCTAAAAAATTTCGTATCGTATTTAAAAATATAACTGGTTGTTCAGCATGTAGCCAGTGCCCTGCATTGGGAATCGTTTCTATTTCTGCAAATGGGAAAATAATTTCAATAGCTGTTTTATCAGAAGTGTCAATATAATCAGATTGGTCTCCCTTAATAAACAAAACAGGAAAGCCACTAATTCCTTTTCCTTTTTTAAATTTCTCAGTATCTAACCCGTCCATGATATTCGTTAGTTCGTTGCTGATACTTTCCAGGTTTAGGCTCCATTTAAACTGGTTATCTTTCGTGCGGCTTACGTTTTTTAATAAAAATTGACGTACTTTTTTCGACGGTATAGCCGAGGAAAGCATTTTATCAATATCTCTGCGATTATTAACAAGATTAAAGTCGACATTGTACATTGCGTTGATAATGGTTGAATGCACAAGTAACTGCGTTGATTTTGTGTCTATATACGATTTTGGAGAAATATCAACAACAACCAGGCTGTTTACTCTTTCCGGATAATCAACGGCAAAGAACATGGCTGTTTTACCACCCATCGAATGACCCAGAATAATTGCTTTCTCTATTGATTGCTTATCCATAAATTTCTTCAGGTCTTCTTTCAGTAAATGGTAATTATGGTGTGGTGAATGTGGGGATTTGCCATGATTACGTTGATCTAATAAATAAACCTCGAAACCGGCAGATAGCTTCTTCCCCAAACTTACCCAGTTATCTGATGAACCATAAAGTCCATGTAAGATAATTAGTGGGGGGCCATTGCCAAATTTCCTGAAAAACAAATCCATAGTTTATTTTTTTAATTCACGTAAATACATCTGAATGGTATTTTCAAGTCCATAGTATAATGCATCTGAAATTAAGGCATGCCCAATCGATACTTCAAGTAGACCGGGAATGTGATGTTTAAAATATTTTAGATTATCAAGATTTAAATCATGGCCTGCATTTAATCCTAATCCCAGATTATTTGCAGCTTCGGCTGCTTTAATAAATGGAGCTATTGCTTGTTCATGGTTTATAGAATAGTTGGCAGCATAAGGCTCAGTATAAAGTTCAACCCGATCGGTTCCTGTGTCTTTTGCATTTTTTATACGTTCAATATCTGTTTCTATAAAAATGGATGTTCTTATCCCTTTGGCATGGAATCTGGAAATTACTTTTTTTAAAAGATTTTTATATTTAATGGTATCCCATCCTGCATTCGAAGTTAATGCTTCGGGTGGATCAGGAACAAGGGTTACCTGGGTTGGGACTATCTCTAATACCAAATCAATAAAATTTTCTGAAGGATACCCTTCAATATTAAACTCTGTAGTAATAATGGGCTTGATATCATAAACATCACGATATCGGATATGTCTCTCGTCGGGGCGGGGGTGTACCGTCACTCCCTGTGCACCGAAACGCTGACAATTGATTGCCGCTTCTAAGACATTTGGAATATTTCCACCTCTGGCATTTCTTAGTGTTGCAATTTTATTTATATTTACACTTAGTCTGGTCATTGATTTATTTTTTATATAAACATTAAATGGGTATTATTTGTTAATTGAACAAAAATACGAGTATTTTTTGAACTGAATATATATGTTGGCAAAAGATTTAATATCAGATGAGATACCTTCTTTACTTACATCCGATACAGCTGTAGAAGCCTTAAATTGGATGGAAGTATTTCGTATTTCACATTTACCCATTGTAAATAATGAAGAATTTTTAGGACTTATCTCTGATGCCGATATTTATGATTTAAATGCACCCGATGAATCTATAGGAAACCATAGACTTTCCTTGCTAAGACCTTTTGTACTTTATGACCAGCATGTTTATGAAATCATGGAAATTGCCGGGCGTCTTAAACTTACGGTTGTTCCTGTTCTCGATTATAATAATAAATATATGGGTTTGGTTAGGATGAGTGAGCTTTTGCATTATTTTTCAAAAATTACAGCTATAGAAAAGCCTGGTGGAATCATTGTTTTGGAGTTGAGTGAACGTGATTATTCTTTGACTGAGATTGCTCAAATTGTTGAATCGAATAATGCTAAAATTTTAAGTATGTATTTGAATTCAGCACCTGAAACTACCAAACTGGAAATTACCTTAAAATTAAATGTAACGGATATATCACCTGTTATTCAAACATTTAATCGATATGACTACAGCATAAAAGCCTCTTTTATGGAGTATGATGAACAGAATGATCTTTATAATTCAAGATATGAGTTGTTTATGCGATATCTGAATACGTAAGAGGTATCTTTGGTTTGATTTTTGAATGATACAAAATATTTGATAAAACTCAGTTTTTAAATCTCAATTAGACCCTTCATGAAAGTTGCAATATTTGGTAGACCCTTTGATAAAAGTTTTAAAGATTATATTCTCAGATTTTTTCGTAATCTGGTGAATCATAATACAGCTATTTTGGTTCATCAGGAGTTTTATAATTTCCTTATAAACGAAATTAATCTTGCCCCTGAAAATATTAAAACTTTTAGAAAATATCATGAGCTGGATAGAGATACTGATTTAATGTTTAGTATTGGTGGTGATGGAACTATTTTGGATGCAATAACCCTTATAAAAGATTCCGGAATTCCTATTGTTGGAATAAATACAGGAAACTTAGGATTTTTAGCATCTATAGCTAAAGAGGAAATTGAAAATGCTTTAGAAGCAATTTATACAGGTGATTATACGATTGAAGAAAGAACGCTTTTGAAATTGGAAAGCCCTGCTACTGTGTTTGATGATTTTCCCTATGGATTAAATGAGATAGCCGTTCAAAAAATAGACTCAACCATGATTAAGGTTCATGTTTATATCGATGGAGAATTTTTAAATACATACTGGGCCGATGGTTTGATTATTTCCACACCAACAGGCTCAACTGCATACTCTCTAAGTGTTGGAGGACCAATAATTATTCCTAATTCCGGAAATTTTATTATCTCACCCATTTCTCCGCATAACTTGACCGTGCGACCGATTGTATTGCCTGATAGTAGTAAGCTTCAGTTGAAACTTGAGAGTAGAGCGGTTAATTATATTGCATCAATCGATCATCGATCGGTTGTTATTAACAACATAATGGATTTAAAAATTGAAAGAGCCGATTTTAAAATTAGACTCCTAAAATTAAATAATACAAGTTTCTATAAAACATTAAGAAATAAACTGATGTGGGGAGCTGATAAAAGAAATTAAAAAAAAGATGAAACATTTATAAATGTACAATTGTTTATAATGACTAGATAATTAATAAATTATTTTATTATTAGTGAATTTATTTTTAATTTTAGAAAATAGATACCTTTGCAATAAGAAGATGAATAAAATGAAAAAACAATTTTCCCTTTTAATTATAATTTTATTACTACTTCCATCTTTTAGTTATGGTCAGAGATGGAAGTTAAACCGACAAGAGTTAATCGGAGGTATCGGATTAGCTAATTATTTTGGAGATATTGGTGGAGCTGAAGATCCTGATGCTTCAATTCTTTTAGATGTTGATTTTGCTTATAGCCGTCCTAATTTAATGGTTGGGTATAGATATAGATTAACAGATAGATTGGCTGTTAAAGGTAGTCTTACCTATGCAAATTTTTACGGCTGGGATAAAAGTTCTAAAAACGAAACAAGAGATTATGCTTTTTCTTCGAATCTAATTGAATTATATGGACATATTGAATATCATATTACCCCTGAAAAACAATTAATAACCTATTCAACGATGTCTCTTCGAAGTGGGTTGAAAAAAATTAATGCTTCTATAAATGTTTATGTTTTTGCCGGTATCGGAGGGGCATATTTTAAGCCAAAAGCAAAAGAAAATTTCGTAGGTAGTGATCGTTTTAATGATAGTAAAAACCTGGCGCTTGTATTACCGGTAGGCATTGGGGCCAAATATCCCTTGCGAAGCGATCTTTTTATCGGTATGGAATTTTCACCCCGTATTACAACCACTGATTATATAGATGGCTTTAGCCCCGAATTATCAGAATCTAATGATTTATACTATTTAACGACAATATACGTTTCATATAAAATTAAGCAAAAGAGCAGGAAACCAAAAATCCGATATTAATTTATATGAAAAAATATTTATTGTTCTTAATTTCCTTTCTGTGGGGAATAAGTGTGTTTTCACAAAGCAAAACTGAACTGGGCTTTCTTTTTGGGACTTCTTATTATCAGGGAGATATTAATACTTCACGATTGTTTTATTCTCCTTCACCCGCTATAGGAATCCTTGTGAAATATAATCTGAGTGATTATTTAACCTCAACATTAAAATCCTCATACGGAAAATTAAAAGGGAATGATACAGATTTTTCAACCCTTGAAAATCAACAAAGAGGAGCCTCCTTTTCTACTCCATATTTTGATGTCTCCATGATTTTAGAGTTTAATTTCCTTCCTTATAATAGCTCTGGGTATATTAAAAAAAATAAAAAAAGATTTTCTCCGTTTATGTTTGCAGGAGTTGGAGTAAACTATTTAATTAATTCAAAAGGTTTTGAAAATCCAGTTACAATTCCTTTTGGATTAGGAATTAAATATAATATCTTTGAGCGCTTAACTTTAGGTGTTGAATGGAGTTACAGTAAAACATTTAATGATGAAATAGATGGAGTAATAAATATCCAGGACGAAGTGAACACACCAGTTATACACAATGATGACTGGTATTCGTTTTTTGGCGTTTTCTTCACCTATAAGATTTTTAGAGATAGGATTGATTGTCCGACTTATGATTGATTGAGCAATGGATTTAAAGGAAAAGATTGATAGTAAAAAGGTGCCTGAACATATTGCTATTATTATGGATGGAAATGGCAGATGGGCACAAAAGAAAGGAAACACAAGGATTTTTGGGCATAAAAACGGAGTGAAAGCTGTAAAAGAAACCGTTGAAGGTGCCGGAGAGTTAGGAGTTCAATATCTTACCCTATATGCCTTTTCTACCGAAAACTGGAACAGACCAAAACAGGAAGTAGATGCTTTAATGTCTCTTTTGGTTGCTACAATTAATGCAGAGACCGATACACTAATTAAAAATAATGTTCGTTTATTAACTATTGGCGACATTGAGGATTTGCCAAAAGATGTAAATAAAAATTTGCAGGAAATTAAAAAGAAAACAGCAAAAAATACAGGATTATCATTAGTTCTGGCACTTAATTATAGTGCCAGATGGGAAATTTTAAATGCTGTTAAAAATATTTTAAAAGAGAATCAAAAACAAAAGATTAATATTGAGCGTATTGATAATAAGTATTTTGAAAATTATTTAAATACAAGCGGAATGCCGGAACCTGACTTACTCATTAGAACAAGCGGGGAGTGCAGAATTAGTAATTTTTTACTCTGGCAAATAGCTTATACAGAATTATTTTTTACCGACGTTTTATGGCCAGACTTTAGAAAGGTAGACTTATATAATGCAATAATAGATTATCAGAAAAGAGAGCGACGTTTTGGTAAAACAAGTGAACAAATAAAAAATTAATTAAATTAAAACTGTTGAGATAGAATGTTAAAAAAGATTTTACCTGTCATAATTCTTTCATTTTTAAGTATACAAATAGTAGCCCAGAAAATTAATTATTCTTCATTACCCATCGCTAATTATGAAAATCCTGAAGAATATATTATAAAAGAGATATCAGTTGCCGGAATAAAATATCTGGATAAGAATATTCTTGTCAATCTTTCTGGATTAAATGTGGGGCAGGAAATTACTGTTCCTGGTGATGATATTACCGATGCTATTCAGAAACTTTGGAGTCAGGGGCTTTTCTCTGATGTAAAAATATCAATTACTGATGTGGTACTTGACAGTATAAGCCTTGAGATTTTTTTAATGGAAAGAAACAGACTCTCTGAATTAGAAATTAATGGGGTGAAGAAATCTTTTGAAAAGGATATTCGCGAGAAACTGGAACTTAAAAGAGGAATGCAGGTAACAGAAAATCTTATAAATAGAGCAGAAAGAACTATTTTAGATTATCTGAAAGAGAAAAAGTTTTCAAATGCAAGTGTTGATATTGTTCAGATTGATGATACCACCCAATTGAATAATGTTAAATTAAAAATTCATATTGACCCAAGGAAAAAAATAAAAATTAAGGATATTAATTTTTATGGTAATACCGTATTTTCAAATGGAAAGCTGCGAAGAACTATGGACGAAACCAAAAAAGTTAATCTTAACTTTTTTAAACCTTCCAAGTTTATTCCTGATTTATATGAAGAAGATAAAGAAAAAATTATAACTGAGTATAATGCTAAAGGGTATAGAGATGCAGAAATAGTTAGAGATAGTGTTTATCAAGTAAATGAAAAAAGAATAGCAATTGATATAGAGATAAACGAGGGAGATCAATATTTCTTTCGTAAAATTGACTGGGTTGGAAACACTATATATTCAACTCCTATGTTGAATGCCATATTAAAAATAAAAAAAGGGGATCCCTTTGATATTGAAATGCTTAATGAACGATTAAATATTGACGAAGATGCAGTTAGCAACTTGTATCTAGACAATGGATACTTATTTTTTAATGTTAATCCATCGATACAAAAAGTTGAGAACGATTCAGTAGATATTCAGTTACGTATTCATGAAGGGAAACGGGTTCGTTTAAGCAAAGTAAACATTGCCGGAAATACTAAAACAAACGAACATGTTATCCGAAGAGAATTATACACTCGCCCTGGTGAGTTGTTTAGTAAAAGCGATATTATGCGTTCGCAAAGACAATTGGCTCAGTTGGATTATTTCGATCCGGAACAGTTTGGTATTGAACCAACCAATATCAATCAGGCTGAAGGAACCGTAGACTTGGATTATTCTGTAGTGGAGAAATCTACCGACCAGCTCGAAGTTTCAGGAGGATGGGGCGCAGGAATGTTTGTTGGTACCCTGGGACTCCGATTTAGTAATTTCTCTGCCCGTAAGATATTTGAAAAAGGGGCATGGAGGCCTATCCCCTCAGGCGATGGACAAACGTTAAGCTTAAGAGCTCAAACCAATGGGCAATATTATTCAGCCTATAGTTTTAATTTTGTAGAACCTTGGTTTGGGGGTAAGAAACCCAACTCTTTCTCGGTGTCTGCATATTATAGTGTTCAAAAAACCACCAATTATTTCTACCAGGTTGGCGAAGAATTCTTGAAAATTTTTGGAGCCTCAATAGGTTTGGGTCAAAGGTTAAAATGGCCTGATGATTATTTTACGGTGTCAAACTCAATATCCTATCAAAGATTTATTTTAAATGATTGGGGAGGATTTATTATTAATAATGGAGATGCAAATAACCTTAGTTTAACTACAACTTTTGCAAGAAATTCAACCGACCAGGTTATTTATCCACGTTCAGGGTCATCCTTTTCTTTATCATTACAATTTACTCCCCCTTATTCATTGTTCAAAGAAGATAATTTTTGGCGTTTGTCAAATAATGAGCGCGGACAAATTGTAAATGAGGTACCGAATGATTATGATGACTGGGATACTTATGCCCAGGAAGAAAAAGATGTTTTAATTCAGAATGCAATTGAAGAGGAAGTAAATTTGCGTAAATTTAATTGGGTAGAGTATCATAAATGGAAATATAAAGGAGCCTGGTATTTAAGAGTCTGGGATGATTTGGTATTAGCAACTAATACAGAGTTTGGTTATCTGGGGTATTACAATAAAGATATTGGTTATACTCCTTTTGGAAGGTTTAATATGGGAGGTGATGGTCTTTCTGGATATAGTTTGTATGGTGTTGAAACCATCGCTTTAAGAGGTTATGAAAATGGGTCGCTAACTCCTGTAGACAGAAACGGCAAAGATGCAGGGAATGTTTACGAGAAAATTAATTTCGAATTACGTTATCCTATAGCTTTAAAACCTCAGGCTACTGTATATTTGCTTGCTTTTGTTGAAGGAGGTAATGCATGGTCAGATATTAAGGATTATAATCCATTCAAAATTAAAAGGTCAGCAGGATTTGGTTTACGAGCATTCCTACCCATGTTTGGCTTACTGGGTGTTGATTGGGGGTATGGATTTGATAACATCCCAGGAAACGAAGATGCAAGTGGAAGTCAGTTCCACTTTGTTATAGGACAGCAATTTTAATCCATCAAATTTTCTATTATGAAACGCTTTGTATTCTTTATTTTGCTTTTTGTTGTGCCGAATTTTATTTTTGGCCAGAAATTTGCATATGTTGATACAGAATATATTTTAAGCAATATACCTTCTTATAAGGCAGCTCAGAATAAATTGAACGATTTATCCAATGTGTGGCAGAAAGAAATTGAGGAAGAATATAAGAATATAGACAGGATGTATAAAGATTTTCAAGCGGAAAAAGTTTTATTAACGGATGAAATGATAAAACAACGAGAAGCTGAGATAAATGATGCAGAAAAGGCGGTAAAAGATTTACAGCGTAAGTATTTTGGCACAAACGGAGAATTATTTAAAAAACGTGAAGAACTGATAAAACCAATTCAGAATGAGGTGTATACTGTTATTCAGGATATTGCACAATCAGGAAATTATGCCATTATCTTTGATACAGCTACAGGCACGAATGTTTTATTTACCGATCCAAAATATGATAAAAGTGACGAAGTACTTGAAAAATTAGGGTATAAGAATTAATTTTATAAATTTGAATATAACTTAAAAAGAAGAACTTATGAAAAAGTATTTAGGAATATTATTAGTAATTGTTATGTTTTCATTTTCTGGATCTTATGCACAGAAAGGAGAATATAAATTTGGACATGTCAATTCCAATGAATTGCTATCATTGATGCCTGAAAGAGATAGTGCCAGAGCCGAGTTACAGAATTATAGCAGAATGCTCCAGCAAGAAATGGAAACCATGCAGCTCGAATACCAAAATAAAGTAAACACTTATTTGGAAAAACAGGAATCATATTCTGAATTAGTTCGTCAATCCAAAGAAAGTGAAATTCAGGAAATGCAACGTCGCATTCAGGAGTTTCAATCTACTGCTCAACAAGACCTACAACAGCAGGAGAGAGAATTGTTTCAACCCATTATGGAAAAAGCCGAAAAAGCTATTGAAAAAGTAGCTAAAGCAAATGGTTTTACCTATGTGTTTGATATAACAGCAGGAAGTGTTGTTTACTTTTCCGAACAAAGCATTGATATTCTTCCCTTAGTTAAAGAAGAACTGGGAATTGAGTAATTTATTTCAGTAAAATTTTATGACCATCTTTAACGTTAAAGATGGTCTTTTTATACTATCGAAATAAAATGAGTGATTCACGCCCGATAGGTATTTTTGATTCCGGAGTTGGTGGGGTATCTGTGTGGAAAGAGGTTGTTAAAATTTTACCTGAAGAGTCTGTTGTTTATTATGCTGATAGTGCGAACTGTCCCTATGGAGCCAAAAAAGAGCATGAAATAATAGAACTGGCTCAAAAAAATGTAGATTTTCTTATAGAAAAACAATGTAAAATTATTGTTGTGGCATGTAATACTGCAACAGCAGCAGCCATTGATTTTTTAAGAGTAAAATACAAAATACCTTTTATTGGTATGGAACCTGCTATAAAACCTGCTTCGTTAGAATCAAAAACAAAAAGTATTGGCGTGTTAGCAACTGAAGGTACTTTTAATGGCAGATTATACCGGGAAACTACCGAACGATTTGCCAAAGATGTAAACGTTAATATTAAAGTAGGTGAAAAATTAGTGGATATTGTTGAGAATGGGCTTATTTATGATAAAGAAACCGAAAAGCATCTTAAAAAATTAATTATTCCTTTTATCGAAAAGAATATTGATCATTTGGTTTTAGGGTGTACTCATTATCCATTTTTAATGCCTGTACTGGAGAAGATATTACCTTCACAGGTGAAAATTTTAGATCCTGCACCTGCAGTAGCAAAACAAACCTATAATATTTTAAAAAAGGAAAATTTATTAACTCCTCAGAATAGAGGTATGTCAAACTATGAATTTTATACAAACGGGAATATCAAGGTTTTAAATAGTTTTTTGAAAAAGATAACCAATCAAAATTATACTTTAAATCAGATATAATTACTCTTCATACCATTTAGCATACATTAGATAATTATTAGCAATTTTTTCTATCATCTCTTTGGTTTGTTCCTGATTAACGGATTTTATTCTTTTAGCCGGTACACCTCCATAAATACTGCCGGGTTCAACCTTAGTTCCATTCAAAACAATTGCTCCTGCTGCTATTATCGAATTTTCACCAATATCTGCATCATCCATTATTATTGCCCCCATACCAATAAGAACGTTGTCATGAATGGTTGATCCATGAATAATTACATTATGGCCTATAGAAACATTATTCCCAATATGAATAGTAGATTTTTCAAATAAACAATGAAGAACTGTTCCATCCTGGATGTTTACTTTGTTTCCTATTCGGATTGAATTTACATCCCCTCTTATCACTGAATTAAACCAAAAACTGCAATCGTCACCCACTATAACATCACCAACAATGGTTGAATTATCCGCCAGAAAACAATTTTTACCAAACTGAGGCCTAAAACCTCTTACTGTTTTTATTAATGCCATTTTCTTAGTTGTAATTAATTGATTTGTAACGTTTTTTAGTTCAAACAAATTTCGCCTAAAATAATGAGAAAAATCATATATTTTAGAGGAAAAATTAACCGAAAAATAATTAATAATTAATTAACATTACTTAATTTTGTAAAAGAATTAATTTAATTCTATTATTATAGAGACAAACGATAATAGTATAGTAATAAATTTCGAAAATGCATATGAAACAGGATGCCTGTTTTATATGCATTTACATTTTGTAAACGTCTGTTAAATATAATCTACTAAATTTAATTATTATGAGTAAAAAAGCAGATGCCATTGAAAAAGAAGATGTCGTAATTCGGTTTTCCGGAGACTCAGGCGATGGCATGCAACTTACCGGAACATTGTTTTCAGATACCTCAGCGTTTATTGGTAATGATTTATCAACATTCCCTGATTATCCGGCCGAAATTAGAGCTCCTCAAGGAACTATTGGCGGTGTTTCCGGGTTCCAGGTTCACGTTGGGAAAACAAAAGTTAAAACTCCAGGCGATTATGCTGATATCTTAGTAGCAATGAACCCTGCAGCACTTAAAGCTAATGCTAAATGGGTTAAGGATGGAGGTACAATTATTCTTGATGAAGATAGTTTTGATGAGAGAGGCCTTAAGAAAGCCGGATTCAAAACAGATGACCCTATCAAAGAAGATAAGCTTGATCGTTTTAATATCATTAAAGCTCCCATCTCTTCATTAACAAAAGAAGCTTTGAAAGATATGGGACTCGATCCTAAAAGTATTTTAAGGAGCAAGAATATGTTTGCCTTAGGGATGGTTTTTTGGATATTTGATAGACCATTAAATTATACTGAGGACTTTTTTGAGTCGAAATTTAAAAAGAAACCTTTAGTTATTGAAGCCAACAAGAAGGTGCTTCATGCAGGTTATAATTATGCCGAAACAAAGGAGCACATGACTCCTTCTTATAATGTAAGTCCTGCAGAAATTGACAAAGGAACTTACCGAAATATTAATGGTAATATTGCAACCGCATGGGGATTTATTGCTGCAGCAGAAAAGGCTAACCTTAAATTATTTTGTGGTTCTTATCCTATTACACCGGCAACAGAAATCTTACAAGAGTTATCTGCCCGAAAAGATTTGGGTGTAAAAACATTTCAGGCCGAAGATGAAATAGCAGGAATTTGTACCTCTATAGGTGCAAGTTTTGCCGGAGACCTTGCGGTAACAACAACTTCGGGCCCTGGTTTAGCACTTAAGTCAGAGGCTATTGGTTTAGCTGTAATGACAGAGCTACCATTAGTAATTGTCGATGTGCAGCGTGGTGGTCCATCAACAGGGCTCCCAACAAAGCCGGAACAGTCGGATTTAATGCAAGCATTGTATGGAAGAAATGGCGAAAGCCCGGTAGTGGCTATTGCTGCAAGTTCTCCATCAAATTGTTTCCATTATGCGTTTGTTGCAGCTAAGATTGCCGTTGAACATATGACCCCAGTAATTTTATTAACTGACGGATTTATTGCCAATGGTTCCGAACCATGGAAAATCCCTGACATGGCCGAATATCCATCAATTAAACCTCCAATTGTAAAAGAAGTTAAAGAAGACTGGAAACCTTATGCACGTGAGGTGGAAAAATTAGCTCGTACATGGGCTATACCCGGTACTAAAGGATTGGAACATCGCGTAGGAGGTCTTGAAAAAGATGAACTTAAGGGTTCTGTTTCTCACGATCCGCTGAACCACCAAAAAATGGTTAACATACGTGAAGAGAAAGTTCAACGCGTAAATAAATTTATACCTAAACTTGAAGTTGAAGGCGAAGATTCAGGAAGCTTATTGGTTGTTGGATGGGGCGGAACTTATGGTCATTTAGTTACAGCAGTTAATCAGTTGCAGGATGATGGTAAAAAGATTAGTCTTGCACACTTTAATTATATTAAACCTTTACCTGAAAATACTGCAGAAGTTTTTAGTAAGTTTGATAAAATTGTTGTTTGTGAAAATAACATGGGACAATTTGCCAATTATCTCCGTATGACAAATCCTGAATTTAAATATTTACAATATAACAAAGTTCAAGGATTACCTTTTACTATTGTTGAATTAGTTGAACATTTCCAAAAATTATTGGAGGAATAGATATGGCTGAAAATCAAAATATATTAACCGCAAAAGATTTTAAGAGTGATCAGGAAGTAAGATGGTGTCCTGGATGTGGTGATCACGCAATTATGAATGCTATTCAGCGAGCCTTACCAGAGTTAGAAATACCTAAAGAGAAATTTGCTTTTATTTCTGGTATAGGGTGTTCTTCACGTTTCCCTTACTACATGAATACTTACGGATTTCATAGTATTCATGGTCGTGCTTCTGCAATCGCATCTGGAGTTAAAGTTGCAAATCCTGATTTAAGTGTATGGCAAATTACAGGTGATGGTGATGCGTTAGCCATTGGTGGAAATCATTTTATTCATGTTGTACGAAGAAATGTTGATATAAATATTATATTATTTAACAACGAAATTTATGGATTAACCAAAGGGCAATATTCACCCACATCAAAATTTGGAGCTATTACAAAAACATCTCCTTATGGAACAGTAGAACATCCTTTTCATCCGGGAGAGTTAGTAATTGGAGCCCAGGGTAAATTCTTTGCTCGTTCCATCGATAATAATCTGAAACTATCACAGAAGATTTTTGTCGAATCGGCCAGGCATAAAGGAGCATCAGTAGTAGAAGTACTGCAGAATTGTGTGATTTATAATGATAAAACGCATGCTGCATTAACCGATAGAGAACATAAAGAAGATCGTACAATAATTTTGGAACATGGAGAACCAATGATTTTTGGCAAAAATAAGGATAAAGGGTTAATTCTTGATGCCGATAATATGAGGCTTAAAGTAGTAGAGCTGGGAACAGATTATACTGAAAAAGATATTCTTGTTCATAATGCCGAAAATGAAAACCCGGGGATTCACCTTATGCTGGCTAATATGCGCTATCCGGAGTATCCTGTTGCTTTTGGCGTTATACGAAATGTTAAAGCACGTACCTATGATCAAAGCATTCAAGAACAGATTGAAATGATTCAGTCCGATTCATCCATTAAAAATGTTGATGATTTATTAAGAAGCGGGACAACCTGGAAGATATAAAAATATTTTATCCTATGATAATGACGAGCTATCCTAATCGGTAGCTCGTTTTTTTGTCAATACCTTTAAACTTTTTTAGGTAGATAAATATTTTTATTCAGTTTAAAAATCGTTTATATTTATATAATTATATATTATATTGGATAAAGAATATTAATTTCTCTCTCATGGATGACAAATTACAGCCCAATAATGATTTTAGTAAGCTGATAGCCGAAAATAAAGAACGGCTAAAAGAATTATCTTGTATCAATCAAACGACTAAAATTATAAAAGAAGGAAAATCTGTTGAGGAATCGTTACAAAAAATTGTGTTAATACTGCCCAAAGCCTGGCTATACCCTGAGGATGCTGTTGCACGAATAATTTTTGACGATCAAGAATACCATAGTCCGGGGTTTAGAGAAACCCAATGGATGCAAAAGCAGCCGTTTCAAACCATAGATGGCGAGGAAGGAGTTATTGAAATTTCATACCTGAAAGAATTTACTAAACGATATGAGGGACCTTTTTTGCAGGAGGAACGAGATCTACTTGTTAATTTATCGAATTTAATTTCAGGATTTATTAATAGTTATAGAGCAAAGGACATAATCAAACAGCAGGAAGCTAAACGTGAAAAAATAAAATCAGAAACTAAAGGTGCTGAAAAAGTTTTAAATAGCCGCCAATTATTACAAAAGTTTTTGAATAAACATAATGCCGATCGTGATTTACTACATGATTTAATGCCGTTTAAAGTAAAAGAAATTCTTCTTATTGCCAATTTATACGATGCTTATAGCATCGAGAAAGAAGGACGATTTTCGGATCATATTCTGGGCGAGTATTATCAGCTTAACCTAACCTCGATGCCAAGAGTTACCGGTGTTTCAAATAGGGATGAAGCCTTGGAAGCCCTCGAATCCAAACATTTTGATATGGTCATTTTAATGCTGGGTGTCGATAAAAGTACTCCTTTGAAAATGGCCGCTACCTTAAAAAGTAAATATCCATATATTCCGGTTTTTTTGTTGCTAAATAATAATAGTGATCTTGCTGAACTCGAAGATCAGAAAAGAGACTTATCGCATATTGATAAGTTGTTTATCTGGAATGGTGATTCTAAGGTGTTTTTTGCTATGGTAAAATTAATCGAAGACCAGGTTAATGTTGAAAATGATACTAAAATTGGACTTACCCGTGTAATTTTGCTTATAGAAGATTCTCCTCGATATTACTCCCGTTATCTACCCATGTTGTATAAGATTATTATGGAGCAAACACAGCGGTTGATTGAAGATGTTAATACCGATGACTTATATAAAGTATTAAAATTACGAACTCGGCCTAAAATTCTTCTTGCAGGAACCTACGAAGAGGCAATGGATGTTTTTGAAAACTATCGTGACTATTTTTTATGTGTTATTTCTGATGTTAGTTTCCCTAAAAATGGGTTATTAGATAACAATGCAGGATTTGAATTAATACAATATATCAAACAAAATATCACCAACTTACCTACGGTATTACAATCTTCAAACCCCGAGAATGCAAAAAAAACCTATGAAATAAAATCAAATTTTATTAATAAGAATTCTGAAACATTACTGCAGGATTTAAAAAGTTTTATTAATTATCATTTAGGCTTCGGACATTTTGTGTATCGCGATAATCAGGGACGACAAATTGCCGTGGCTAAGTCTATGGCCGAATTTGAGGCTTATTTAAAAACCGTACCCGAAGATTCATTAATTTATCATGCCGTAAAAAATCAATTCTCCTTGTGGTTGATGGCTCGTGGAGAGATTCAGATAGCCAAAATAATTAATCCTTTAAAAATAACCGATTTTGAAAGTCCAAAACAATTAAGGGATTTTCTAATTAATATTCTTAAGTTATACCGGACTGAACAGGACAAAGGAAAAATTGTAAACTTTAGCGAATCGGCTCTTCTCGAAGAGAGTAACATTGTGAGCCTGGCTTCTGGTGCATTAGGAGGAAAGGGAAGAGGATTGGCTTTTATCAACACATTAATTTATAATTTTAAGTTTAAAGAATTACTACCGTTAATTAATGTCCGTACTCCTCGCACAAGTATTATTGGTACCGATGAATTCGATATGTTTATTGAGGTAAACAAACTGGAAGACACCATTTTTAATGAACACAATTATGAGGTGTTGCGTAAAAAATTTATACGGGGAGAATTATCCTACAGCTTAAAGAAAAGACTAAAAACTTTCGTTGAGAAAATAAATAAACCTATTGCAGTTCGTTCGTCAAGCTTGTTTGAGGATAGTATTACCCAGCCCTTTTCAGGAATTTTTGAAACGTATATTTTACCAAATAATCATCCCGATTTTGAAATAAAGTACGAACAATTAATGAATGCTATTAAGCTTGTGTTTGCCTCGATTTATTCTAAAAATGCCCGTACTTATTTTAAGGCTATAGGACACAAGATAGAAGAAGAGAAAATGGCTGTGGTATTGCAGGAAGTGGTTGGAAATCAGTTTGACGAATATTATTATCCGCATATTAGTGGTACAGCTCAATCCCATAATTTTTATCCGGTTGCTCATATGAAACCCGATGAGGGCTTTGCTGTAGCTGCTTTAGGCTTAGGTCAGTATGTTGTGGAAGGAGAAAAAGCTTTTCGTTTTTCACCTTCCTACCCAACCCTCGAAATTGTCTCAAAAAAAGATTTATATAAAAATTCTCAACTGTATTTTTATGCCGTTAATCTATCTAAAACAGATATTAATATACTTGAAGGCGAAGATGCAGGATTAATAAAACTAGATATTAGCGAATCAGAAAAACACAAAACATTGAAGCACCTGGCCTCTGTTTATAACCCCGATAACGACGTAATTACACCAGGATTGGATAGCTATGGACCACGAATAATTAATTTTGCCAATATCTTAAAATATGAATATATTCCTTTAGCCAAAACCATTAATGTTATCCTTGATATTGTTAAAGAATCGTTGGGCTCCCCTGTTGAGATAGAGTTTGCCGTTGATTTGGAAAAAGATAAAAATGGATTGGCATCTTTTTATTTATTACAGATTAAACCCTTGGTTTGTAACGAAGATGACTTTAAAGTTGATATTGAAAAAATTGATGAAAAAGATTTAGTACTTTTTTCAGAAAAAACTATGGGTAATGGGAAACTTCAAAACATCAGGGATGTTATATATGTAGTTCCTGAAAAATTTAATAATACACATACAGTAGAAATGGCCCGTGAAATAGAGATGTTAAATCAAAAGATGCAGGAAGCCGGGAAGCAGTATGTGTTAATAGGACCGGGTAGATGGGGAACGCGTGATAAATTTATTGGAATACCTGTTTCGTGGCCACAAATTTCAAATGCTAAGATTATTGTTGAAATGAGTCTTGATGATTTTGTGCTGGATGCATCCCTGGGCTCGCATTTTTTCCATAATGTTACCTCGATGAATGTCGGGTATTTTTCTGTAAATCATAAATCATTAAAGGATTATATCTCGTGGGATATCTTAGAAAATCAAAAAGTGGTGGAAGAAACCAGGTATTTTAAACATGTGACCTTTAAAAAACCATTAACCATCACAATGGATGGAAGAAAGAGGATTGCTTCCATTACACGAACAAATAATAAATAATTAGAAAAGAATTTAGTATGAGTTTTTATACCAACCAACAAGATAACTTAAAGATAGATTTTAACGATACTTCATTTAATCTTTTAATGCAGCGTAGAATTCATAAGGTGTTGTTAATCGCCAGTAACTATGACTCTTTTATGCTCGAAGAAGATGGTCGTATCGACGAACAGATATTTAATGAATATGTTGCATTAAATTTAAGGTATCCGCCCATTTTTATTTTAGCAAATTCACCAGAGCAGGCATTTGAGATCCTTAGAACGGATAATATAGACCTGGTTATTACAATGTTACGTATTGGAAATAATGATACATTTAACTTTGCTAAAGAAATTAAGTCTTTATATCCTAATATTCCTATTGTTGTACTTACTCATTTTTCAAGAGAGGTTACTATGCGCTTAGAAAAAGAAGATCTAAGTGCTATTGATTATGTGTTTTGTTGGTTGGGGAATGCCGATTTATTATTAGCGATTATAAAATTGATTGAGGACCGGATGAATGTTCAACATGATGTTGAAGTGGTTGGAGTACAAACGATACTTTTGGTAGAAGACTCTATCCGGTATATTTCCAGTTATCTGCCTAATATTTATAAAATCATATTTAAACAATCGAAAGAATACATGCGCGAGGCGCTTAATGAACATCAACGTATGTTGAGAATGAGAGGGCGACCCAAAATCCTTCTGGCTACAAACTATGAACAGGCCATAGAGATATACGAAAAGTATAAGTATAACATGTTGGGTATCATCTCTGATATAACTTATCCACGCAATGGCGTTAAAGATAAATTGGCAGGAATAAAGTTATGTAAAAAAGTGAAAGAGGATGATGAATTTATGCCTTTACTCCTTCAGTCGTCTGATATGGAAAATAAAAAATATGCAGATGAATTAAGTGTAGGTTTTATCCATAAATATTCTAAAACATTATCCATTGAACTAAGAAATTATATTATTAAACAATTTGCATTTGGTGAGTTTGTATTCCGTGATCCGGATACTTTAAAACCTATTGGGCATGCTTCTGATTTACAATCATTACAAAATTTGTTGCTTACCATTCCCGATAAATCACTGGAATACCATGCCAGCAGGAATGATTTATCGAAGTGGTTAAATGCCCGGGCTATTTTTCCTATTGCTCAGTTGTTTAAATTTTTATCGCTTGAAGATTTTAAAAGCCTTAAAGATGCTCGAACCTATATTTATCGGGCTATATCAAGCTACAGGATGAGCAAGGGACGTGGAGTCATTGCTAAATTTGATAAAAATAGTTTTGACGAATATCTTATCTTTTCACGAATTGGGGATGGATCGATTGGAGGGAAAGCCAGGGGATTGGCATTTGTAAATTCAATCATTAAAAAGAATCAGATATTTAATAAATTTAAGGGTGTTATTGTTACTATTCCCAGAACGGTTGTTTTAAGCACAGATATATTTGATGAATTTATGGAAGACAACAATCTTTATAAGATTGCGATGTCAGATCAGTCTGATGAAAAAATATTGGAACATTTTATAAATGCAAAGCTTCCAAGCAGAGTTTATCAGGATTTATATGCTTTTATTTCTGTGATCCAAAATCCGGTAGCCATCAGATCTTCATCTAAGCTGGAGGATTCACACTATCAGCCATTTGCAGGTATATACTCAACCTACATGATTCCTAAAACCTCAAACGGCACCCTAATGATTAAAATGCTTTCGGATGCTATTAAATGTGTTTATGCCTCAGTATATTATAAAAGCAGTAAGGCCTATATGGCTGCAACTTCGAATGTTATTGATGAAGAAAAAATGGGTATCATATTACAGGAAGTGTGTGGTACTCAGTTTGGTAATCGTTTTTATCCTACCATCTCAGGAGTAGCTCGATCCATTAACTTCTATCCTATCGAACCGGAAAAGTCTGAAGAAGGAATTGCAAATATTGCTTATGGATTAGGGAAACAGATTGTAGATGGAGGAATATCTTTGCGCTTTTCGCCCAGACATCCCAAAAAAATATTACAGCTTTCAAATCCGGAAATGGCCTTAAAAGACACGCAAAAACATTTTTATGCATTGGATATGTGTCCAACAAAATTTTACCCTTCAATAGATGATGGTATTAATTTGGTTCGAATGGATATTAAAGAGGCAGAAAATGATGCATCCTTAAAATTTGCAGCTTCTACTTATGATTTTGAGAACAATATGTTACGGGATGGTATTTTTTATGAAGGTAAACGGATTATTACTTATGCCAACATTCTTAAACATGAAGTTTTTCCTTTAGCAGAGATTCTTAGAACGCTCCTTGAGGTTGGACAGAAGGAAATGGGTAACCCTATTGAGATTGAATTTGCTGTTGACTTAAATGTTGAAAAGGATCAACCCTATGTGTTTAACTTTTTACAAATAAGGCCTATTGTTGAAAACGATCAGGTAAATGATTTTGACCTGGATGAGGTAAAAGAAGAAGACACCATCATTTATTGTGAATCGGCACTTGGGAATGGCCGCATTGATGATGTTTATGATTTTGTTTATGTTAAACCGGAAGCCTTTAAATCGTTAGATACAAAAATTATTGCCTCTGAGATTGGTGCCCTAAATGAGAAGTTTATGCATGAAAAGCGAAATTATGTTTTAGTTGGTCCCGGCCGTTGGGGTTCGGCTGATTCGTCGCTGGGTATTCCCGTAAAATGGGCTCAAATTTCTCAAGCAAGGGTTATTGTTGAGTCGGGACTGGAAAATTATCGCATAGACCCAAGCCAGGGGACTCATTTTTTTCAAAACTTAACCTCTTTCCGGGTAGGCTACTTTACCATAAATCCATATATTAACGAAGGTTTTTATGATATTGATTATTTAAACCAGCATAAAGCGTTTTTTGAAAATAAGTATCTGAGACACGTCCGTTTTGAAAAACCGATACTTATCCAAATTGATGGGAAAAACAATACAGGGGTTATACTTAAAACCAAAGTACAAAAATAGCTTTGCTCATAATATAAGGTTAAGATTTTTATTTATTCGGTGATGATGAATCAGTCAATTGTATTTGTTTGGATATTTTTACTTTTCGGAACACTGACCTTTAGTCAGGATAATAATAACTCTTGTAAAGTTCTCTTAGAAAGCATCTCGGGTGAATACTCAGGTGAATGTAAAAAGGGATTGGCACATGGCAAGGGTGTTGCCAAAGGAGAGGATGTTTATGAGGGTCGTTTTAAAAAAGGATTCCCTCATGGTCTGGGCAAATATACCTGGAGTGATGGAAATTATTATGAAGGACGTTGGAAAAATGGGGAAAAACATGGGAAAGGATATTTATACAATTTTTCTAAAAAAGAGAAAATATATGGGATATGGAAAAATGATCATTTCTTAAGAGAAGTAGAAGAGAAACCTTATAATATTCATAGAAAGATAGGTATTGCAGGAGTTTCTTTTCATAAAAATGAATTATTAACCCCTTATCGAATACAATTTGAGTTTCAACGAGATGGTGTGAAAACAACCATAGTTGATGATTTGTATATTAATGCAATTAATGGTCAGTTTTATAATTCAGCAAGTTTTTGTGGATTTGAAAATGTCATTTTTCCTTTTGAAGCAACGATAGAATTCTCAGCTCCTAATAAATTTAATACAGTAATGAATCAGTATGAATTAAAAATTGAAATTACTGAACCTGCAAGTTGGAAAGTTGTTATTCGTTATTAATCTCTGGTCTGGATGCCATCTTTTATACCTGATAAAAATCATGCAAATCTGTGTTATATAATATATAATAGCGGTTAATTTATAATTAAATAAAAACTAAATTTGTATTGTTAATCAATTAACAGTAGGGTATTAACTTTTATTATATTAAAACCTTGTCACTATGAATGTAGATAAATTAATGATTGAGCTAGAGCAAAAACATCCGGGCGAGTCGGAGTATTTGCAAGCTGTACGCGAAGTATTAGAATCGATTGAGGAAATATATAACCAAAATCCTCAGTTCGAAGCAGCCAGTATTATTGAACGAATTGTTGAGCCCGACCGGGTATTAACTTTTAAGGTGCCCTGGGCCGACGATAATGGTAAAGTGCATGTTAACATAGGTTACCGTGTTCAGTTTAACAACGCCATTGGCCCATATAAAGGCGGATTGCGTTTTCACCCGAGTGTAACCTTGAGCGGACTTAAGTTTTTAGGTTTTGAGCAAATCTTTAAGAATTCCTTAACGACCCTTCCAATGGGTGGTGGTAAAGGTGGTTCTGATTTCAATCCCAAGGGAAAATCAGATGCAGAAATTATGCGATTTTGCCAGGCCTTTATGTTAGAATTATGGAAGCTTATTGGTCCTGAAACAGATGTTCCTGCAGGTGACATTGGTGTTGGCGGACGAGAAATAGGTTTCATGTACGGAATGTATCGTAAGCTTGCCAGAGAGAATACCGGTGTTTTAACCGGAAAAGGCAGAAGCTGGGGTGGTAGTTTAATTCGTCCCGAAGCAACCGGATTTGGTAATGTATATTTTGCCAAAGAGATGTTAGCCACCAAAGGCGAATCGTTCGAAGGCAAAACCGTAGCAGTTTCCGGATTTGGTAATGTATCCTGGGGTGCTGCCCAAAAAGCAACCGAGCTGGGAGCAAAAGTAGTTAC
>Ga0209936_1000053_pt1 | contig 81144 bp, 63 predicted proteins | sample SalPonR1_A_D1_MG_FD_185694 | JGI IMG/M metagenome (GOLD analysis project Ga0209936, IMG submission 185694) | Salt pond soil microbial communities from South San Francisco under conditions of wetland restoration - Salt Pond MetaG R1_A_D1_MG... ...
AGTCGTTTGCCAGTGGTGATGACGGATACGAGTGGTTTGGCGGCACCGTGAACGCCCGTTACCTGGTCAGTGCCTTTAACAACGATGATGCGTTTGACTGGGATCAGGGTTTCAGAGGAAAAGGTCAGTTTTGGTTTGCCATTCAGGATAGCGATCAAACCGGCCGCGCGGCAGAAATGGACGGAGCCGGCGGCAATGAGACCGGAAGCCCATATGCATTTCCTCAAGTGTCAAATGCGACCTACATTGGCCCAGGTTTAAACTCCACGCCATCAGGCGACAGCGGCCAGATGCTGCAGTTCCGTGATAATACCGGCGCACTTTACACGAACTCTGTATTTACGGATCATCCCGCGCAGCTGGTAGATGTAGAAGACGTGGATGGAACCGATATCGATTCCCGTGGCCGGCTGGAAGCGGACTCACTGAATATTTCTAACAGTGTGTTTTTTAACTTTGGAAGCGGCAGCACTCTGTCTGATATCTCAAGCGCTCCGTTTGTAGAAACCATGCTTTCTGCCAATGCTAATGAAATCACGGACCCACAGTTAAATGGAATCAGCAGAACTGCAGATGGCGGTTTGGATCCTCGGCCGGGCAACAGCTCTGTTTTAAGTGGTGCTATTATTCCTGATGATCCTTTCTTCAAAAATGTGGCTTATAAAGGTGCGTTTGGTGGTTCCAACTGGGCAGCCGGCTGGACTGCTTTAGATCAATACGGATATCTTGCCGATAGTGGAACACCCGGTACTATTACGATTAACTCCAATATTACAAGTGATACATACTGGACCGCTGACAACGAATACTTGCTTGACGGCATGATCTTCGTCACAAATGGGGCAGACCTTTACATTGAAGCCGGTACGACGGTTCGCGGTGCTTTTGGTCAGGATCTGGACGCCTCCGGACTTGTCATCACGCGTGATTCACGAATTTTTGCAGAAGGTTCTCCAAGTAACCCAATTATCTTTACAGCTGAAAATGATGAAGGGCTGACTAAAGACGACGTGGGTGAGTGGGGCGGCTTGGTGATCCTTGGCCGTGCGAGCACCAACAATGCCACGGAAGGAACCATTGAAGGCGTGAACGAAATTTCGTCCGACCCGGCGCTGGTTGGGTATGGCGGCACTGATGACCAGGACGATTCCGGTATTATCCGCTATGTGTCCATTCGTCATACGGGCATCAACATCGGATCAAGTTCCGGTAACGAAATTCAGGGACTTACGATGGGGGGAGTTGGAGCCGGAACCACGATCGAATACGTTGAGTCGTTTGCCAGTGGTGATGACGGATACGAGTGGTTTGGCGGCACCGTGAACGCCCGTTACCTGGTCAGCGCCTTTAACAACGATGATGCGTTTGACTGGGATCAGGGCTTCCGCGGAAAAGGACAGTTCTGGTTTGCCATTCAGGACAGCGATCAAACCGGCCGCGCCGCAGAAATGGACGGAGCCGGCGGCAATGAGACCGGCAGCCCCTATGCCTTTGCTCAAGTATCAAATGCGACCTACATTGGCCCTGGTTTGAACTCTACGCCATCGGGCGACAGCGGACAGATGCTGCAGTTCCGTGATAACACGGGCGCATTATATACCAATTCTGTGTTTATGGATCATCCTGCAAAGCTGGTGGATGTGGAAGACGTGGACGGTACCGACATCGATTCCCGTGGCCGGCTGGAAGCTGACTCATTGAATATTTCCAACAGTGTATTTTTTAACTTTGGAAGCGGTGGCACCCTGTCTGATATCTCGAGCGCTCCGTTTGTAGAAACCATGCTTTCTGCGAATTCCAACACTATTACAGATCCCATGCTTCGCGGTATCAGCCGTACAACGGATGGAGGGCTCGACCCGCGGCCGGAAGAAGGAAGTTCTGTTTATGGAATGGCGGAACCTGCAGAGGATAGCTGGTTTTACAACACGAGCTACGTAGGAGCATTCGATGGATCCAACTGGCTTGCAGGATGGACCGCATTAGATAGTTACGGATTCCTGGGAAGCGGATTGGTGACAGACATTGAAGATGTAACCTTTGAAGTACCAGAGTCAATTACTCTGAGTCAGAACTTCCCGAATCCATTTAATCCAACCACACAAATCGGATTCACGCTGCCACAATCGCAGGAAGTATCTCTGAGAGTGTATGATATGCTTGGACGTGAAGTTGCCACACTGGCAAGCAGAGAGATGTTCAGTGCCGGGCAGCATACGCTGTCGTTTGATGCATCAAGCCTCTCGAGTGGGGTTTATGTTTACAGGCTGACCAGCAAGGATATGGCTCTCACCAGAAGTATGACCTTAATCAAGTAAATAGTAAGAATTGTGTTAATACCCTATTCAAAAGGGGTATGCTGATCAGAAGGGCCCGGATGATATCGGGGCCCTTTTTTTTTGAAGACTTTTCATGCCTTAGAATTGGTAACAGTGTCTTAATCCAACACGAACAATTCTATAATCTTAGGCAGGTATTATATGCCTGTTCATAGAATGGGTGAAGAAATAATAGCCCTTCACCAGCGAGCTAATCACTTCAAAAAGACTCCGGGGAACCGGGGTCTTTTTTTATGTGAATTTATTTTTGAGAGGATAGGGAACCCGCCTGCATTACTCTGCGTTCTTTAGATCGATACGAACCAAATATCATCGAATTGATCTACGTAACGAGAAAATCCCATTTTAACGCAGCCCATCGTCTTCACAACCCGAATAAGTCGGAAGAGTGGAATAAAGACGTCTTTGGGAAGTGCAATAATCCTAACTGGCACGGACATAATTACGTTATGGAAGTGACTGTTGTTGGTGATCCGGATCCCGAAACCGGATACGTGATCGATTTAGGTGATTTGAAGCGTATCATCCAGACAAACATATTGGACAAGTGTGACCATAAAAATTTGAATCAGGAAGTTCCTTTTTTAGAAGGAGTGATCCCAACATCAGAGAATTTGGTTAAAGCATTTTTCCAGGAACTTGAAGACGATATTAACGCAAAAGCTTACGGCCCGTCAAAGCTTCACTCAGTGAAACTATTCGAGACAGAACGTAACATCGCGGAATATTGTCCTAACCCTCGCATTTAAAAGTGCTATTACCCACAGACGTATGATTACTACACAGCTTAAACGCTTTTACGACCCTACATTTACTATAACAGATCAGTACAAAGATAGCCTGCCGGACCTTCAAAATGGTCCTGCATCCCTAATTGAAGGAGCTAATGTACCCATTCAGCAAGTTGGAATATCAAATTTTAAACTCCCTTTAAAGTATCCAACACCATCAGGAGATCTGCTCACACTGGAAACATCCGTCGATGGCTATGTCGGACTTGATGCTGGAAAGAAAGGCATCAACATGAGTCGCATAATGCGGACATTTTATGAGTTCAAGGATGAAATCTTTCACCCCGGGAAACTTGAAGAGCTTCTAAAAGCGTATAAAGATGATTTGGGCAGTCAATCAGCATTTCTAAAACTGTCATTCAGCTATCCCATGATGAAAAAGAGTCTCCGATCAGGACTTGAGGGATACCAATACTATGACGTCTCTTTTGAAGGAAAATTAGATGAATATGGGAACTACAGCAAGTTCATCCACCTGGACTTTGTATACAGCAGCGCATGTCCTTGTTCTTTTGAGCTGGCAGAACACGCCCGTGAAGAACGTGAAGTAGCGACTATTCCCCACAGTCAGCGAAGTGTGGCTTCTATAACTGTCGAGCTAAACGACGATATCTTTGTTGACAGGCTTGTTGAACTGAGTCGTGATGCACTTCAAACAGAAACCCAGGTGATGGTAAAGCGCGAAGATGAACAAGCATTTGCCGAAATGAATGGCGCTTATCAAAAATTCGTGGAAGATGCGGCTCGTCTGCTTTATGATCAGTTAAATGATGAAGAAGCTGTCAAAGATTTTGTTGTTCGCTGTGCTCATCTCGAGAGTCTGCACAGCCATGATGCGGTGAGTAGAATTTGTAAAGGCGTCCCGAACGGCCTGCGGTAAAATTTGATAGTCTGAGTTGAGTCATGCCCGACATCAACTATTAAGAGGTTTAAAACGATACTGAGTAAACGATAAACCATATAATGGTTCCTGTAAAGAAATACCCAAACAGGGCCATTATTCCGTCCCTTGCGGTAAATGAAAGTCCAAACGCTATGAGGGCAGCTCCGGCAAAGTTTGCGCTAAAGGGGATAAACTCCATAATGGGCATTGCCAATGAGATACCCAGACAAACCAGTGCTGCCGGGTAGACCATAACACCTGTAGTAATCCACTGCAATCTGGGTTTAATTAGCTTATCAACATAGCCCGCCGGTTTGTATAGTTTGTTAATCGCACGATGTAGTCTATTTTTCTTTATAGATCGATTTAAAATCGCACGAGGCAGCCACAGCTTCTTTCTATTAACAAGTATCTGAGTAGCCACCAGAAATACGATAATTCCCATCACAGTTGGTACTCCCGGAATATCTCCTATAAGAGGGGCCACTGTCACCAGGCCTACAATCAATAGAATAGGACCGAAGGAACGCCTGCCAACAACATCCAGAATATCACCTATTGAAACGTTCTCAAGCTGCTCTGATGACTTATGGATCTTTTCAAGAACTCCCTTTAAGGTTGACATTTTTTCAGTAGCACTCATGATCGATTGATACTATATCAGAGGAGGTTGTTAAAAAAAAAGAGGGCAATGAAGCCCTCTGATTTTCTTGTTTCTAAATCCATTATCGTTTCGCAGACTAATTACAGAATTTACGATCCGATTGCTGCTTTGACAAGTTTGCTCTGCTCAGCTTCGTGGATTTTTTTCTGGCCTGCCGCTGGTGATGCAGATGCTTGTCGCCCGGTGTAAGTCAGACTCTGTTCATCAGACAGTAATTTTTGTAGTCTCGGTGATACAAATGTCCAGCCTCCCATATTTTGTGGCTCTTCCTGGCACCATACAATCTCTTTCAGATTTGTATATGTTTCCAATGCTTGTTTGATATCATTATTTGGGAACGGATAGAATTGTTCAAGACGTGCAACCCCAACGCTCTCATTGAGATTTTTGCCATCAGAATCTTCCAGTTCTTTCAGGATATCGTAATAAACTTTTCCTGAACAAATAATGAGTCGCTCAATAGAATCTTTCGAATCAGATTCCATATCGATAAAAGGATGGTATTTACCGTTCCCAAGTTCATCCACATTACAGACCGCCATAGGATGTCGCAGCAGACTTTTGGGAGACATGATAATAAGAGGTTTTCGTTTGTCCTGGAGAATTTGCTTCCGGAGTGCGTGATAATACTGAGCCGGTGTGGTCAGATTTACAACCTGCATGTTATCCTCGGCACAAAGCTGTAAAAACCTCTCAAGTCGGGCCGATGAGTGTTCCGGTCCCTGGCCTTCATAGCCGTGGGGAAGCGTCATCACCAGGGATGTTTTTTGTCCCCATTTGGCTTCTGATGCGGAAATATATTGATCGATGATAACCTGGGCACCATTTACAAAGTCGCCAAACTGTGCTTCCCAAATAACAAGTGCCTCAGGATTTGATGCACTATAGCCAAATTCAAATCCCAGGGCTGCAAACTCACTCAGCAGGCTGTTGTAGGGATGAAATCTTGCCTGGTCATCCGTAAGGTTGTCAAGCGGTACAAACCGCTGTTGTGTTTTCGTGCCATGTAGAACTACATGCCGGTGGCTGAAGGTTCCGCGCTCCACATCCTGGCCGGTTAATCGAATGGGCGTTCCGCTTTGTAATAGTGATCCAAAGGCAAGAGCTTCAGCAAATCCCCAATCAATTTTCTTCTCATTTTTCTCTGCAGCCTCCGCCCGTTTTGCAAGCTGTTTAAGAAGCTTTGGGTTGGCGTCAAAATCGTTCGGGACGGTATTTAATTTGACAGCGATCTCCTTCAGTTTATCAACAGGATAGGTTGTATCAGGATAATCGTCCCACTCTTTTTGTTTCTTTTCAGAACGATCCAGCATCTTATCTGTGACTTCAAGAGAAGGTGAGCTCTTGGCTTCTTCAAAAGCGTTCTGTAATAATTCGTCAAACTCATCGAAGATATCCTGCATTTCATCTTCGGTGAACTCTTCTTTTCTCAGCAGTTCGTTCACGTAAATATCGCGTACAGGGGAGTGATTTTCAATTTCTTCATACATTCCAGGCTGAGTAAAAGCCGGCTCGTCACCTTCATTGTGCCCGTGCTTGCGGTAGCAGATAAGGTCAATGACAACATCTTTCTTAAACTTCTGTCGGTAGTCGAGTGCAGTCTTGATTGAATGAACAGCAGACTCAGGGTCATCGCCATTTACATGAAAAATAGGAGCCAGAATCATTTTGGCAATATCTGAGGCGTATTCTGTGGAACGTGCATCAGAAGGAAGAGTTGTAAAACCAATCTGGTTATTAATGATAATGTGAATGGTACCCCCGGTTTCATACCCCCGGAGTTGTGACATGTTAAGTGTTTCTGCAACCACTCCCTGCCCGGCAAATGCAGCATCGCCATGGATTAAAATAGGGGCAACCGTGGTATGCGCTTTGTCTTCACTGTCTTTTTGATCCTGAATAGCCCGGGTGGCTCCTTCTACCACTGGATTCACAGACTCAAGATGGCTCGGGTTTGGCATCAGTTCAAGCTCTATCTCTTTTCCTGTGGAAGTTTTATAGGTTCCTTTGGTTCCAAGGTGATATTTCACATCGCCGGATCCCTGAATGGTGCCGGGATCAATATTACCTTCAAAATCCTGAAAAACCTTACTGTAATCCTTATTCATTACATTTACAAGGATATTCAGGCGCCCCCTGTGTGCCATGCCAAGGAAAAACTTCTCAATATCATTTTCTCCGGCCTGTTCAACTAAGAAATGCATCATCGGGATCAGAGTTTCTGCACCTTCGAGTGAGAATCTCTTGTGCCCTATGTATTTCTTATGAAGGAACTGTTCAAAAGCCATTGCCTGATTTAGCTTGTGGAGAATGTCCTTTTTGTCCTCTTTGGAGAGATCAGGTGTGTTTGTTGTGGACTCCATATGTTCACGCAGCCACTTTCGCTCATCCAGATCAAGCAGATGCATGTACTCCGCACCAATCTTACCACAATAGGTTTCGCGAAGGAGGGTGATAATATCACGTAATTTAGCACTTCTGTATCCGCCCAGGCCACCACAGTAAAATTCACGGTCCAGATCCCAAAGAGTGAGTCCATAGTACTCGAGATCAAGTTCAGGACTGTGCCCTGGTTTCGTTTCAAGAGGATCAAGATTTGCCAGTACATGACCGCGCATTCTGTACATACTCATGAGTCTCCATACGGCGATGGCACGACGGTCTTGTTCCAGGGTATTGGACGCACCGCTAAGCTGACCGCTATATTGGTCGGCACCAAAGGGCAGTGGCTCATAAGGGATGTCAAGATCCTGGAAAATTTGTTCAAAAAATGTCTCTTCACCGTTTAACAGCTGCTGTATTTTTTTCAGGAATGAACCAGACTCTGCACCCTGAATAACCCGGTGATCATACGTACATGTAATGGACATTACTTTACTGACACCAAGCTGATTCAGTACATCCTGTGACATAGACTGAAATTCAGCCGGATAGTTGATAGCGCCGGTTGCAATAATAGCTCCCTGGTTTTTCATTAAACGGGGCACAGATGAAACTGTACCAATTGTGCCGGGATTGGTGACGCTTATCGTCGTATTCTGAAAATCACTTATTTCGAGGTTTCCATTTCTGGCCTTATCGATGATATCAGCATATGCATATAAAAATTCCTTGAAATTCATCTTGTCAACGCCTTTGATATTCGGCACAACAAGATTTCGTGACCCATCTTTTGATTTGAGGTCAACAGCAATACCAAGGTTCACCTGACCGGGCTCAACTTTATAATGTGTCTTATCTTTTTGTGTATAGTAGCAGTTAATGGATGGGAAATCCTTTAATGCCTGAATAACAGCCCATGCAATAAAGTGAGTGAAAGAAGCTTTCGGCTGGCCGTTCTGTAATAAATGCCGGTTTATAATGGCCCGGTCTTCTGTGAGCATCTTCATCGGTAATACGCGAAGAGAAGTAGCCGTCGGCACTTCGATACTCTCATCCATATTCTCAACGATCTTGGAAGCAACCCCTTTTATTTTATGGAGTTTCGCATCGTCCGGAATTTTTGGCCCTTTCTCAGGAGTGGGTTTCTTTTCCGGAGCTTCTTTTTTTGATTCCGGAGCGACTTTCTCCTTTTCAGGCGGTGCGGGAGCAGTCTCAGTTTCAGTTTCAGCAGTAGATTTCCCGTCCACTTCATCAAAATATCGTCTCCAATGATCGGGAACCTGATTAGGATCTTCCTGATACTGCTCGTAAAGTTCTTCAACAAGTGCTGAGTTGGGGCCAAAAACCGCTTCTAAAGATTTCAAAATGGTATCTGTATGTGAGATTAATGAAGTAGTGGAAAACAATAGCTGGTTTGATACAGCAAACGCTCTAAACCGACTGTGTATGATTGATTTCGTATGATTGAAAGCGGTATCAAATTAACCATTATAAATTAAAAAAACGATCGAATTCAGTAATGGAAACTACCTGAATCTTTTTAACAAACTTACATTTAATGACTCTGCTGTATTGATTATATTGATCAAGTCTACAAACCCTATAATTTGCAACAGAACATACATGGTTAATAGCAGCAACGGCGCACCCACTGGAGCAGAAGAAATTACATGGGATCTATCTGATCTGTACTCTTCTGTTGATGACCCGGCATTTGAAAATGACAAGGAAAAAGTTCGCACCCTGGCCAACCGGTTTTCTGAAAAATACAAGGGCAGGGTGGCGGATCTATCTGCTAAAGAGCATGCCGAGTCTCTGGTTGAATATGAAGAGATCGTTCAGATAGCGGGCAAGCTTGGATCATTCGCTCAGCTTAAATGGTCAACAAATACAGAAGATCCAGCCCTGGGCAAGTTGCTTCAGGAAGCCCGCGAGTTGGGGTCTGAAATTAGCCAAACGCTGGTTTTTTTCAGTGTGGAGTGGTTGAAGATAGATGACGAAAAAGCACAAAAACTGATTGAAAGTCCTGAATTGACAGGATGGAAACACTACCTTGAAACCTCGCGGCTTTACAAGCCTCATACGCTCAGCGAAGAAGCCGAAAAAGTAATGAGTGCTAAATCGGTAACCTCCAGATCTGCGTGGAACAGGTTTTTTGATGAAACACTGGGAGCGGCACGGTTTGAACTGGATGATGAATCTCTTACAGAACAGCAGGTTCTGAGTAAACTACACAGCCCCAACAGATCGCTCAGAAAACGAGCTCATCAGTCGCTTACAACAACCTTTCAAGATCACTCCCGGACGCTGACGTATGTCTTTAATACAATACTTTCAGATAAACATACCAATGATAAACTGCGCGGGTACGAAAGCTGGATTTCATCCCGCAACCTAGCAAATGAAATTGATCAATCTACTGTCGATAGTCTCATCAACTCAGTAACAGGAAAGTACGATCTGGTTCAGCGCTACTATAAATTGAAGAAAAATCTATTAGGGTATGATGAACTGTACGATTACGATCGCTACGCGCCACTCGCTTCCACACGGAAAAAGATAAGCTGGCAGGAAGCGCGGGAAAATGTGCTTGAGGCTTACGGCAATTTTCATCCTGAAATGAAGAGAATTGCAGGTGAATTCTTTAGCAAGGGCTGGATTGATGCCGCCATCAAACCGGGAAAAAGAGGCGGGGCATACTCAGCAAGCACCGTGACATCGGTACATCCCTATGTATTTATGAATTATGACGGCCAGTTACGGGATGTTCAGACACTTGCGCATGAACTGGGGCATGGTGTTCATCAGTATCTCTCCAGAAAACAGGGAGAACTTCAATCATCAACTCCGCTCACGACAGCCGAAACAGCTTCTGTATTTGGTGAAATGCTGGTATTTAACCGCCTGATGAATTCATTAGACGATCCCAAAGAACAGCTTGCACTTCTGACAAGCAAGATAGATGACACGATTGCGACGGTTTTTCGACAGATTTCGATGAATCGTTTTGAAGAAAAAATTCATACGGCACGCAGAAATAAGGGCGAACAAACAACCGAACAGTTTTCTGAGCTCTGGTATGAAACCCAGCATGCATTATATGGCGACTCCGTAAAATTAACAGATGAATATAAACTGTGGTGGTGCTACATTCCGCATTTTCTGCATACACCCGGATATGTATATGCATATGCCTTTGGTGAGCTATTGGTCCTGGCGCTGTATGATGCTTACAAAAGCGGACAGGATAGCTTTTCAGAGAACTATATTGAACTTCTTGAGGCAGGTGGATCGGACTGGCCTCATAATATCGTAAGCAAAATGGGTATCGATATCAGGGATGAATCTTTCTGGAATAGAGGGCTGTCGCTTTTTGAAGATATGATAATCCGCGCCGAGGAACTCTCTAAACAAATAGAAAAATAAACGACACGTTTCGCTAATGAAAAGAGAAGAAAAGTCGCTTATTGAATTTAAGCAGATCATGGAAGATCTGGTTCATCTGCTGAGAAAGTCTACCCGCTCTCAAACTGTCTACCTGAATTGGGTAAACAGATCGAGGCAACAGTTTGTGCTCGAAACGCAGTCAACATCTCTTCCTAACGTCATGTTTCGTGACAGGGTAATGTTCAACCAGCATTTTCTGAAGCCATACACCGATTTGAAAGAGATTGAAGTACTGAAAGTTGGCAGAGATGTGAAGAGTGAAGATCTCAATCATTATTATGATTTTGTACCGGTGCAGCACCTCGTGCTCATACCCTTTAGAAATAACGGTGAAACAGTAGCGATTACCGCAATTGAAACAGAAACGGTACTATCTCTATCCAATCATGATGAAACGATTTCCTCATATCGTAATGCACTGGCGAATGTTTTGAATACGTACCTGGAACTCACAGAATTTTATGGAAAGGAAGAAGTGTGGACTGATTATGAAGCTTCACTCCAAACCATCAGTCCAAAACACCATAAAGTTGATATTCTGAATCGGATGACTGAAGAGATGCATAAACTCTTACCCTCAGGGGGTGTAACCGTTTTATTGCGTGGAATGGAAGCCTGGATATCTGTATTCAACAGCTCGGATTCTGATATCAACCCGATTCCCGGGCTTGAAATGGAAGAGAAATCGATGGCTTATGATGCTTTGCAAAAAGGTGAGCCGCAGTTTTCAATCCATTTTAATCAGAATCCAAAACGGATCTCAAGAGATGAACAAAATACAGAAGGCGCAACCCTGGCTGTTCCTTTAATGATTAATGGACGAAGGCATGGGGTTGTTCTGGCTTACGATAAGAATCCACTTACGTTTAAGGAGTCCACTAAACATCAGATCATTAATCTGGTGAGAACTGCGGTACTTTCAATACAGGTTAATCTTGATCGCTTGCCGGTGGATAAAGACCTGTTCACATCAGATTATGGAAACTTTATACCTGATCTTTGGGAGCTGGCTCTAACAAAAGAAATTAATCAGCCCAAACAGAAAGAATCAAGGCTTTGGTTTTGCCTCATTACAATTGATAATTTGCAGGCGCTTCGGTCGAAGTACAGACTGGAAGAGTTGAACAGGATTCAGAGAACACTCGTGAAATTACTTAATCCAAACCGATTTGGAGCTAACGGTTTCGTTGGGTTTAACAGTGATTATGTGATGACTTGCCTGGTTTACTGCCCATCTGAACAGAAGTTTAATGAATGGGCTGCTGCAATGAATTCTTTTTTTAATACGCCGATCGAACTATCCGATGGAAAACAAATCAGGTTGGGAATCAAATTCGGGTCGGTTTGTGTCGACTCACGTTTTGATGAAATCCACGATATTATTTCATTGGCAAAAAAAGAACTCTCCGGCATACTGAATGCTACAGGATAACTTCAGGTGAAAATAGTCTATGTCAAGATTTATCGTCTTAGTAATTGATGGACTTGGAATTGGCGCCCAAGAAGATGCAGGCCAGTATGGAGATTTGAATGCAGATACACTTGGTCATGTATGTGATATCACGAGGTGCAGGCTACCCAATTTTGGAAAACTGGGCCTGGGAAATATAAAACCTCTTGCCTCAGTAGGTGCTGCAAAGAAACCTCTCGCATCCTGGGGCAAAATGAGGGAAGTATCTGCAGGTAAAGATTCCACCACCGGACACTGGGAAATAGCAGGAATCCAGCTCAACAAACCCTTTCCTACATTCCCGGAGGGCTTTCCGAAATCTGTAGTAAACGCTTTTTGTGATGGAATTGGTGTTGAAAAAGTACTTTGTAATAGGCCGTATTCGGGTACAGAGGTGATCAAAGATTTTGGTGAAGAACATCTGCGAACCGGGTATCCCATTCTTTATACATCGGCCGATAGTGTGTTCCAGGTCGCCTGCCACGTGGATGTTGCTGATTTGGATACACTGTATGAATGGTGTGAATTTGCACGCAATAATGTTGCGGTGGGGGAAGCAGAAGTAGGACGTGTCATTGCGCGCCCTTTTAAAGGAAGTCCAGGTGAATTTGAACGTATCTCGGATAAACGGAAAGATTACTCATCCATACCGCCGGTGCCCAATCTTTTATCCCTTTTACAGGATGATGGCGTAAAGACGTACTCAATTGGAAAAGTGATAGATTTATTTGCCGGAAATCATTTCACTCAATACAGAAAGACCAAAAGTAATGCTGAAGGCCTGTCTCAGTTGCTGAGTCTGCTGAGTGCCGACATTGACCGAAGCTTCATTTTTACTAACTTGATTGACACAGATCAGTTGTACGGGCACAGGCAAGATACAGAAGGCTATGGGAACTGTCTTGAAGAGATCGACAGGGCGATTCCTGCTATTGTGAATAAATTAAATCACAATGATATACTTGTTATCACCGGAGATCATGGAAATGATCCGGCCGACGATAGTGTCAACCATACAAGAGAGTTTGTCCCGCTGTTAGTGGTTCAAAAGTCTGCAGAGATAAAAAATCTGGGAATAAGGGACACTTTTTCTGATGTGGCGGCCTCCTGTTTGGCATATTTCAAATTAGAAAATGAGTTGCCCGGCCAATCTTTTGTGCACACATAGTTTTTAAGACACTCCTAACTTTCCATTGAAGGTGAAATTCTCTATTTTCCTTGATTGGATAATTGTTATCAGCAACAAATATTGCTTTCAAACGTATTACTTGTACACAACCATTTGCCAAGATAATCCTATCGCAGTAAAACCAATTAAAATATTTCATTGTGGCTAAAAGCTCAGGTATTTCTACACGCGAGTCAGAATCATTAGACCGTTATCTTCATGAAATTGGAAAAGAGAAACTCATCACACCCGACGATGAAGTTCGCTTAGCCAAAGAGATTCAAAAAGGATCTCAGCGTGCTCTCGAAGATTTAACAAAAGCAAACCTCCGTTTTGTTGTATCTGTTGCCAAACAGTATCAGAACCAGGGTCTGTCGCTGGGTGATCTTATCAATGAGGGTAACCTCGGTTTGATTAAAGCCGCCAAGCGGTTTGATGAAACACGTGGTTTTAAATTCATTTCGTATGCCGTATGGTGGATTCGGCAGTCAATTTTGCAGGCTCTTGCTGAGCAGAGCCGAATTGTTCGCCTTCCGCTGAACAGGGTAGGGGCTCTTAACAAAATTGGTAAAGAACTCTCCAAACTTGAGCAGGAATATGAGCGTGTGCCATCAGCTGCTGAACTTGCTGAAAGTCTCGAGATGACTGTTTCTGAAGTCGCTGATACACTTAAAATAAGCGGCCGTCACTTGTCAATGGATGCTCCGTTTGCCCAGGGTGAAGATAACAGGCTCCTGGACGTTTTGGAGAACGAAGAGATTCCTGATCCTGATAATGAACTCATGGGTGAATCCCTGAAAGTTGAAATTGAAAGGGCACTCTCGAAATTGACGAAGCGTGAAGCTGAGGTCATTCGTCTCTATTTTGGAATCGGAAGAGAACACTCTCTCACACTCGAGGAAATCGGCGAACGTTTCGATCTTACCCGTGAGCGTGTGCGTCAGATAAAAGAGAAAGCACTACGTAAGCTGAGACATCATAACAAAAGCGCTGCGCTGAGGGCTTACCTCGGATAAAACCTGATAGCGGTTCACACAGAACCGTTCGTTTACAATATTATTTTTTACTCAAAACCCATTGCAGCCCAATGGGTTTTGTTATTCACATGAACATGTGATTTTCTTACTCGTCTGTTCTTGTTAGATTGGCAAGATGATTCGTTACTCACTACTCATATTATCTATTGTTGTATTTGCCGGCATTTTTAACTCGCTTGCCGCACAGACGATGCCTTTTCGCAGCTATTCTATCGAAAATGGACTAAGCGAGTCTGTCGTTCACAGCATGATACAAGACGAAAAGGGTTTTGTCTGGCTTGGTACCGGCTTTGGACTGAACCGTTTTGATGGCGTTGAATTTAAAAAATGGTACGAAGAGAATGGTTTGCCCAACAACCGGGTGAACGCTCTCAGGCAAAGCAAAGACGGTAAAATTTGGATAGGGACCGATGCGGGCCTCGCATATCTTGAAAATGACAGTATCTATACGCCGAGTGTTTTTGATCCAGTTTTAGAATCTGTTGTGCGTTCAGTATTTGAAGACAGTGAAGGAGCCATTTGGATAGCTACGGAGGGTAATGGCATATGGAAATATGAAGAATCCGGCCAATTTGTAAACATATCCCACCAACACGGATATAGAAATATGATTGCCCGTTCTGTGGTTGAGGATGCTGATGGCATCATTTGGGTAGGTACGGATAGTGGATTATTTAGCTATGATGATGCGAATCTAAAGAAGCATAAAAGTACAGACGGAATCCCTGAAGTACCGGTCAACGAGATTAAAGTAAATGCGAGAGGAGAAATCTGGATGGCCACTGATGATGGCCTCATTGCTATTACTGATACAGGCGTGGAAAGGTATGATACTTCTACCGGCTTGAACAGCTGCAGGCTCTACTCACTCTCTTTTACTGATGGAGATGGCGTATGGGTCGGATCCGAATTGGGCGCCTCTTATTTTGATGGAGAAAAATTCGAAAACTACACAACAGAAAATGGATTGAACGCCACCATTGTATACGAAACCTTGATTGACAGGGAAGGGAACGTGTGGCTTGGAACACTTGGCGGAGGTGCAAACATCTTTCTTAATAAGCTTTTTCAAAATTTTAGCGTCGATTCCGGTCTTGCAAACAATGTGATCGTCGGTTTTGAAGAAGACCACCTTGGAAACGTCTGGATTGCTATGCTAGGCGGTGGTATACAAAGGTATGACGGAGAGAATTTTGAACATTTTTCTCAATCGGATGGCCTGATTGATGATAAAGCGTACGTGATTAAAGAAGATAGCCGTAACAGGCTTTGGATTGGAACCCGAAGCGGAATCAGTATTCTTGAAGAGGGTGAATTCAGGACGATACCGGATGATGTTTTTCCATTCAATTCAGTTCGGGATATATACGAGGATGAAGAAACCGGTGAATTTTGGATAGCTACTTATACCAGTGGTGTCATTCGGTTTGATGGAGAAAACTATGAGCAATACAACACAAATAACGGTCTGCTAAGCAATACCGTAATGAAAATCAGGAAAGACGAACTCGGAAGAATGATCTTTGCCACGTATGGAGGCGTGGCAATTCTTGATAACGGGATGTTTCAACACATTACCATAGCTGATGGGCTTCCGAATAATGGGGTTATTCATGTCTATATTGACAATGAAGGTACGTTGTGGTTTTCAACTTTCAGTGGTATTGCATCTTATGACGGAAACTCAATTAAGTCAATCTCAACGGATGCTCAATCAAACACAATCAGTTACTATATTCTCCAGGATGTAGATAACCGATATTGGGTAGGGACCAATCGCGGAATTTACCGGTTTAATCCTGAACAGTTCTTTAATGCGGAGTCAGATGTAGAAAGGGTTAAATCATTTAAACTTTTTGATCGTAACCAGGGGCTCATTGCCAATGAACTGAATGCGGGTGGAGCAATGGTCGCATCAGATTCAACAGTCTGGCTTGGATCGGTTGAAGGACTGAGTCATTTTTTCCCTGAACGGGTTGACGTAAATACGGTACCTCCGGGTATAGAATTCGAAGAGATATTAATGAGTGGAGTCGTTCAAAGCAGGTATCAAGATAATGTTTTCAGCAATGACGAAAACTTTCTCCAGATCAGCTATACAGGATTAAGTTTTGAAAGTCCCAATCAAATACTCTATGAATACAGGCTCAGCGGCCTTGAGGATGAATGGCAAACAACCAGAAACCGTACGGTTCGCTATACCTCACTTCCGCCGGATTCTTATCGCTTCAGGATTAGAGCGTACAATGCAGACGGTATAAGAAGTAGTGAAGAGGCAGTTTTTGCATTTGTCATTAATCCACCGGTATGGCAGCAATGGTGGTTCCTGGCACTTATAGGCCTGGCTGTGATTGGACTCATTTTATTTTACTATCGCCATTTTAGAGCGAAAAAACAGATTGACATTGAACGGATGCGAGTGCAGATTGCAAGTGATCTTCATGATGATGTAGGATCAAGCCTCACCGAACTTGCACTTCAAACAGATTTTCTTCAGGCAGGTGAAGTATCTAATGAAGTGCGTGACACCCTGAAACAATTAGGGGATCAAAGCAGAAAAATTGTCTCAAGTCTGGACGATATCGTATGGTCGATTGATGCGAGAAACGATACGGCAGGGGATATGACGGACAGGATGCAGGATTACGTTAATCAGATTTTCAGAAGCGGAACCCCCGAAGTGCACTATCATTTTGATAATCTGGAAATGGATGACAGGATACCGGTTAACATAAAGGAAAATATTTATCTCATTTTTAAAGAATCGGTAAATAACATTGCAAAGCATTCCAATGCAGACAGAGTGGATATTACATTTGCTTACGACGGAAAAGATTTTTTGCTTGAAATCGTTGATAACGGTACTACATCTAATGGAAGTCGTAAGAGTGGTCAGGGTTTAAGGAATATTAAGCTCCGATCTGAGAGAATTGGGGCTGAAGCAGTTATCAAAAACGGTGAAGGTTTTACAGTTAAGGTTGAAGGTGATGTATAAATCGAAGATGAGGTATAGCCATGATTAAGATAGGTATAGTAGAAGATAACGATAAAATCAGAGGTCTTATTCAGCGCTATCTGGACATGCAGGAGGAACTTTCTTGTAAGGCAGCTATGGAATCTGTTGAAGATATGCTGATTTATCTTGAAGAAAAAGACCGGCCGGATGTGCTCTTAATGGATATACAGCTGCCGGGGATGTCAGGAATTGAGGGCATAGGAATCATAAAAGAAAAATATCCAGAGATTGAAATCATAATGCTGACCGTATACCACGACTCACATAAAATTTTTGACTCACTTAAAGCCGGCGCTTCAGGTTATTTACTGAAACATACATCCCTGCCGGAAATTAAGGAGTCAATTGAAAAGCTTGCATCAGGCGGAGCTCCAATGTCTCCTCAAATTGCACGTAAAGTAATCCAGCACTTTAATAAACCCGATAAAAAAGAGATTGAGAGTGATTTAACCCCACGCGAACAGGATATTGTAAATGGGCTGGTTGATGGATTGAGCTATAAATTGATTGCCGATCGTTTTGATATCTCCATTGATACGGTGAGGGCGCATATACGAAACATTTATAAGAAACTTCACGTTAACTCTAAAGCGGAAGTGATTACAAAGTCACTCAGAGGCGAAATATAGCTGCTCAATATGTTGCGCCTGTGCGCTATTAGAAGGGGAGGCTTCACATGTTCATGTGATGTTATCTGAAATTGGAAGATTGTATTTTGTAAGCAGAGAATAATACTAACGACACAGATCGGTGAATGCTATGAGAACCGTAACAATACAAACTATTTTACTTGCACTGCTAACAGGATTGTTTGCAAGCGGTTGCTATACGCAGCTTGAAACGGTTGAAAGAGACTATCCGGCCTACAAATCACCTGTATCCTCTACGACAACCACTCAGCAGCCCCAACAACGCCCAGCCGCTGATCAGGTACGTTCAGAACGTCCTGAACGAGCCGAGCAGATCGTAAATGAAGAAGATTACGAACTTGGTTATGAGGACGGGTGGGAAGACGCCGAATCCTACTTTTTCAAGGATTATGAAACTGAGCAGTGGTACAATGAGCGAGGCGCCACGTTATCAAACGGTAAAGCATCTACCGTAATAAATAATTACTATGGGTATCACGATCCATATTATTCCTCTCCGTATTACTACTCTCATTATCCCTATTACAGGCACTATGGATATCCAACATTCAGATATGGATTTTCATTTTCTATTGGCTGGGGTTGGGCATATTCACCATATCGATTCTATGATCCATTTTATACCGTCTATCCCGGTGGATTTTATTACGGAGGGTATTACCCTTATTACGGTTATGGATATGGCTATAATAATTATATTTACATAGCAACGTCATCATCACGGGCTGTTCGTAATAATCGAATCAGAAGTTCAGGTTTGTATTCTTCAGGCGTAAGAGGTTCTGGACGAACCAGGGCTGAAGCGCGTTCTAATATACGTACCACTCGCTCCAGTGCCCGCTCTAACATCAGGAGTCGTCAGATAGACAGATCTACTTCCCGTTCTAATATTCGACGTTCCACAGGTACTGTGCGATCACGCGGAACAACCAGAAGTACCGTAAGAAGCAGATCCACATCCAGGAGTAACGGACGGTCTGTAAATAGATCGTCATCTGGTAGTCGCTCTGGTAGCAGTACTGTGCGAAGCAGAGGAAGTAATAATAGCCGAAGCAGCGGTAATGTAAGACAGAGAAGCAACAACAGCCGCAGCAGTGGAACTGTGCGACAGCGTAGCAGCAGCAGGAGTTCATCGGGAAGCGGAGCAGTAAGAAGCCGTGGCAGCTCAAATAATAACCGATCCACTGGTAGCAGTGCCCGGCAAAGAAGTGGCAACAATAATTCCGGAAGCAGCGCCAGAAGTCGCAGTGGAAATGACTCTGCAGCAGCAATAAATAGCCGCAATAGCAGCAGTGCTTCACAACTATCGGTATTGCCTAGACGAACAACATCAACAATTAACAGAAACTCCCGGTCATCATCGATCTCAAAATCCATACTTCAAAACAGAATAAAAACTGTAGAAACCCCAAATCGATCTGCCCGAACTAATTATAGAAGTTCGAATCGAAGTGGCGTTGGTCAATTCTTTAAAAGAGTCGGATCCGCAGTGCTTGAATCAGCTGTAAACAGCAGGGGCAATGTCTCTGTCAATAGAAATAGAAGCAGCAGCTCGAGCCGCTCCGGAAGTTCTGTCAGATCATCAAAGAGTTCATCAAGATCAGGATCTGCCGTAAACCGATCACGTTCAAGCTCGAACAATAAAAGCAGATCAGGATCATCATCAAGCCGCAGCAGATCCTCCGGATCTAACAACTAATATCAGGCAAAATGATCGGGTAGAATAATTAATTTCGACGCTAGGTATAAATCAGGGTGATATTCGTCACCCTTTTTTTATTGAATAAACAAAGTGCAAGTCTCATCTAAACGTCGTTCCGTCAGGCCTCTTGTAAATTTTGATTTGATATCATCTGGATCTAATAAATGGAAACAAAATCAATTTCTGCTATTGACACCCTTTATTATCAGATAAGTAGTGATATTATTGGAATCATTACATACACGACGCCCCCACATATTTTACCGGAATAAATCTGAATATGACAATTAGCAAGGCTTCACATCATCATGCTATAACATGCTTATAAAAAAGAGGTTATAATTAGATGAAACATAGAACTAACTTGACTTCCAGGGAAGAAAAGATGAACAATTTAAAATTAAATACCCTTCTCATTTTTTCAATCGCGGCGATGTTCTTAAGTGGTTGCTACACCCAGCTCGAAACTGTAAAAGATGACTATGGAAAAAGTAGTCAAGCGGCTATGGTTTCAGTTAATTTTACTGGTTTACAGGTTTACCAGTATACCGGTAGTGATTTAAACACTTCTTACTATTCACCTTTCAGGACCGGCTCATATTTTAGTTATCCAGGCATTTATTCTTTTATATATAACTACGGGTTTATTCCTGGCTATGGTTTCGCTTTTGGCTATGGCTATGGCTGTTGTCACTATAATGATGCTGCTACTTATTTTACAGGCTATTCTACGCGTCAGAATGATATTGAACAAGTCAGATCATCCGGACTTTATGCATCGGGTGATAGAGGAAATCGTAGATCAAGGACAAGCCTCGGCTCGAGTATTCAGTCGGTTCGCTCTAACTCAATAACTAATGCTGAAAGTACCAGAATTAACCAATCAACTTCCAATACAAGAGGTGAACGAGTTGCCGACAGTGACCTTCAAAAGAGGGGGCAAAGAAGTAACTCCAATGGAGTAAATGAGCGACAGGATAGCTATAACGCAAATTCTACTGGCGATCATAGAATTAGAAGCAGGGGAACGTCTATCACAAGCAGCCCGGCATCAGATGGCTTGATGAGCAGAAAAGAACAACGGGCTAATCTGAATCCTGCATCTTCAATTTCCCGGCGTGAATTAAGATCCGTTTATGCTGATAACCGGGCTAAAAATGCTCAAAGGTCTATTATCCAAAATAAGTATAACTCAGTAGATCCAGAGACAGATGATTTTTATTATCTCTACAAATTCTCACAAGCTCTTAGAAATGGTGGGCCTCAGCACACATTAGTATTAGGCGGTTACTCAAATAGTTTATCGACTTACAGTTGGGAAAATCGTAACAATAGTAGAAGCGGAATCAACAGTCGCGGGAAATACAGTAAATGGCAGAGTTCCCAAAACTCACGGATAAATAGCACCCGAAGTACATCATCAGTAAAAAGTGCAAGAACAACAACGGTAAGATCCAGGTCTGCGTCATCAAACAGAAGTCAGCGTTCTGGTTCTACCGGTAGTAGAAATAATTCACGGTCCGGCGGAGATAGTGATTCTAATTCGCGATCGACAGGTTCAAATAATTAATCTTCTGATCCTGATTAAAATTACCCTGTTACCTTAGTTTTAAATCTAAAACCTCAATTTACGAGAAAGTCATGTCTACCATAAAACGATTGCTTACAATTAGTCTGTTTGTTTTTGGCTCTGTTTCGTTTGCTAATGCCCAAAATGTCAACGACGCACTTTTATTTAGCAATCAGGCTGTACAGTTTGGGGATCAACGTGAAATCATCAATCCTGTGACTGGCGTGATGCCGGGAACAGCATACAATTCTGGATTTGGAACTTTTCTGGACAATCCTGCAAGTATTGCACTTTTCGAAAATAGCTTTGGAGAATTTGGGCTTACCTATAAGTCAGTAAGTGAAGATGCTTCTTATCTTGGCACGAATCGTACATTTGATGACAGTCAGACTAAAATTTCAAACGTTGGATTTGTCTACTCATTTCCTACTACGATTGGCAGCCTGGTCGTAGGAGCCGGTTATAATCAGCATTCGGCCGCCAACCGCGCTTTAGGTATCAACGCGAGAAATGAGAATAGCACAATAACTGACCAGTTTAAAGCACCGGGTAATACGTACTCCGACATCGCTTTCAATACCTTCGCCATTGATTATGGAGATGAATTTCAGGATTGGGATGAATCGATATTACGAGTAGGGTTTGATCAGTTTGGGGACTATCTGGGAATACGGCAGCAGGGGGAAATCACCGAAAGGGGAAATGGTGGTGAGTATTCTGCATTTATTGCGACCGAATTTCAGCCAAACCTTATGATAGGAGCGAGTATTGGAATATTGGCGGGAAACTTCACCTACGAACGCATTTTCCAGGAAGTGGATAATTTTAATGACTATAACTTTGCTGCAATCGATTCGGACGGGGATGGTCAGCCTGAAACGGACATCGACACCATTCTTTTATCTGATGAAGTTGATAGCAGGTATAGTGGATTCAGAGGCAGGATTGGCGCTCTCTATAAAATCACCCCAAACCTGAATGTGGGTGCCAGCTACACGCTGCCATCAAAGATTTCAGTAGATGAAAACTACGATGCAGAAATCCGGACAACCTTTGATAATGGGGAGGGTTTTGACGATAGTCTCGAGGGACAATTTTCATATTCAGTCAGCTACCCGTCACGGGTAAATCTAGGTGTGGCAATGGAAGATATTGCCGGGTTTACAGTATCACTTTCGACAGACTACACGAATTATTCAAATGTGGAGATTGATTTCGAAAGCAGCGGTTTATTTGAAGATGAGCTTGCTGAAAATGAGTTGATTTCAGAGACGTTTGCCGAGGTATGGAACTTCAAAGGGGGTGTATCATATGATGTCAACGAATATGCAAGCATAAGGGCAGGATATGGCTTCTTACCATCGAGGTTTAAAAATGGCCTGGATGATAAAAATCTCTATTCAGCTGGGTTGGGTTTTAATCTTGGTCAGGGTACATCCATTGAACTGGGAGCACTTTACATGAGGTGGGAGGAAGAATCATCGGTTTATACTTACACTCAATATGACTATTCTCCGCTTCCTGATGAAGCTCCGCTAGTTGACGCAACAAGATCAGAAGATGCGTTTAGAACTGCAGACCTTTTTCAGCTGATGGGAACTGTTCGCTTTTCAATTAACTAGATTATTCCATTCTTCAAAACCCGCATTTACATCTCAGATGACGTAAGATGCGGGTTTTTTAATTGTGTTCCTGAAAAGTATCGATACTGATTAAGTTTATTCTTCCTTCGGAGGGCGTACACTTAGCACGGCTGTATTTACGTGTCTTACAACATTCGCCGTTGTACTCCCCAACATAAGATAGTTAATACCCGTTTTTCCGATCGTGGACATGACAATGAGATTATAAGGAGTGCTTTTTATGTACTTCTGTATAGCTGCATGAGGAGAGTCATCAGAAACAAGCGTGTAGCTTTTTACTTTGTCACCCATTTCGTGAAAATACTCCTTTTCGATCAGGTTCATTCGTTGTTCACGAATTTTCTTGATTGAGGGATCGGTCTCGTCGTCTTCAAACTGATCGAAACTAAGTATATGCAGTATGTCGATGCTGCCGCCGGTTTTCTTAGCTATTTCAAGGGCCTTTGGATAAGCTGCTTTGGCATTGTCCGAAAAATCTGTTGTGACAAGTATATTCTTAAAGTCACCGACATCAGATTCGTTTTCAACCACCATTACAGGTACTTTTGCCATTCTGAGTACTTTTTCAGCTACTGAACCAAGCAGAAATCGCGAAAACCCGGTTCGTCCATGTGTACTCATTATGATGATATCGTAATCTTCCGCTACTTCAACGATACTTTGGGCCGGATTCCCGATATGAACCTGTACGTCTCCTTTATAATCAGGCTCAATATGCTCATCCGAAATTTTGTTCAGTTTTTTTCGTATTGATTCTTCAATCTCCTCATAATCCTGATAGATCTTACTGCTCATGCCAATTGCGTACGGTTCATCGAGCTCCGTAATTGGAATATGAGAATGCATCAGGGATATATTTCCATCAAAAATCGAGGCGTATTTACCAGCAACTTTTATTGCTTTCAAGCTCAGATCAGAAAAATCGGTAGGGACGAGTATTTTCATGGCTATCACCAGTTTAAATTGTTTTAACTAATGTAATAAAAATCTGTGAAGCTCCCATAAATTCTGACAGACAGAAATTTTGGCGGTGTCCTGATAGAAAGTAATTGTTACCTGTTGTTTTGTGAACGTTTTTTAAGGTAGTAGTGAACGAGAGGCGGAGCAATAAAAATGAATAGAACCAGCTGACCCGTATATACGTAAATCAAGGCAGCGATTAACAGACAGGCCAAAACGATTATTGCCGATATATACCAAACTTTCTGGTTCGTTGTCATAACAGGATATTAGAAAAATTTCTCTTCCAGATGTTTGTATTGATGATTTATGCAATCAAGCAGGAGGAATGTGTCTACAAACACCATTCCTTAACTATTTGCAAAAAATTTAGAACCATTGAAGAACTAAATAATTACCCTGCTTCTGCTCGAAGTACGTCGATTGGCGACTTCTTAAAGATATGGCGGCTTCCGGTCCAACCAATCAGAGTCGCTGCCAAAATGATTACAAGAGACAGTAGCAGCATGGCTGTAACATCTGGCACGAACGCCAGTTCAAAGTAGAAATAAGCGAGACTCCAGCTTGCTGCGAAGGCAAGAAGCAGGCCGGTAAGAGTTGCAAGCAGCCCCAATAAAACATATTCGATCGTCTGAATGCGTGTAACCTGCGATTTAATGGCTCCAAGTGTCCGAAGCAGTACTGACTCCCGTGTTCGCTGTTTACGGCTGATAGAGATAGAACTGGCAAGAACTATTAACCCTGTGATTATGCTGAAAAGAGCCATAAACTGAATGGCCATTGATATTTTATCCAGAAATTCCTTCACACTCTGGAGCGCGATACTTAAATCTATAGCCGAAATGTTTGGATAGTCATCAACAATTTCCTGCTGAATTGTATAGGCCTGTTCGTCTGATTCAGTGCGCACAATCGTTGCAAAAAACTGAGGTGCATTTTCAAGAACATTGGTTGGGAAAACGATAAAGAAATTAGGTTGTGGTCGCTGAAAATCAACTTCACGAAAACTTGCAACCACTGTATTTACATTAACGCCCTGTACGTTAAAACTTAAAGAGTCACCTATCTCGAGGCGAAGGTCTTCTTTGATGTTTTCAGCAACGGAAATAGGCACCACTGAGCCTATACCGTCTGCTACACCTATCCATTCACCTTCCAGCAGTGTTTCTGAATCTACGAGTGAGTCACGATAGGTGACGCGGTATTCACGGCGAAGAGCCCACCCGCTCAGGTCAACGGTGGTGTCTGCCCGAACTTCACCGACAGATCGCCCTTTCAAGCCGTTCAGACGCATGGAAATAATAGGTACATTTTGCATGACCGTACCGCCTTCCTCCCGTATTATTTCATTCACTCCGTTGTTTTGATCAGATTGAATATCGTACAAAACGATGTTTGGCAGATCCTCATTGGCCTGGAAGCTAATTCTTTCCAGTAACATCTCCTGACTAAGATATAATGTGCCGATTAATAACATACCCATGCCCAGGGTGGTAAGAAGCATGGGTGTCTGGTTATTTGGTCTGAACAGATTTGCCGTACCCTGACGCCATACATATGAGAATGATTTAAGACGAAGCCCCTTTACTGTCTTCATTAGCAATAGAGCCGTACCCCAAAGAAGTGCAACCGATGCAAGTAAACCACCACTGAAAAACAAAGCGGCTACGACACTTCCGGTCGTATAAGTAATGAGTGCCAATACCGCCGCAAATAGGATGGCGAGAGTACTGTATTTTGCAACTGGGGACAGATTTTTAAGAGGTGAAAACTCAATTGATTTTAGCGTCAGCATGGGTGAAATACTGCTGATGCCAATCAAAGGTAGAATTGAAAATCCGACGCTTATCGTAATCCCGAGGAAAAGTCCCAGTATAATTGCAGGGATGGAAATGGATTGCACAATATTAAAGGGTAGAAACTCAGTAAAGAGCAGCGGCAGATAGGACTGTAAAACAAGGCCAATGATCGTGCCTATAGCGGCTCCCGTGAGCCCCATCATGCCGATTTGCAGCGTAAATGCGCTGATAATTTGATGGGAAGTCATGCCAAGACAACGGAGTGTGGCAACAGCATCAGTTTTTCGCCTGATGTAAACATATACGGCGCTGGCCACACCGAGCCCACCAAGTAAGAGTGCTATAAATGCAATCAGACCTAAAAATTTGCTCAGATTGTTTACAATCTCATCATAGTCTTCTTTCTCCTCAGCTACTGTCTCTGTGCGAACGCTATGCTCTCTGCCAAGCGGCCTGAATTCATTGGCGAGGCGATCGGCTGATGTCGGATCATCGAGCATCAAATACTCTTTGTACTCAACACGGCTCCCGCGCTGAAGAAGTCCGGATTCTTCGAGAAGATCTGCCGGGATGTACACGCGTGGCCCTACCAGAGAGAATGCTGCTGATTCGCCCGGTACACTTCTGAGTTCCCCGGAAACGGGCAGAGTGAGCAGGCCAATTTGTACACTATCACCTACACTAACTCCAAACTGGCGCATTGTAGATTGTTCGAGGAGAACAGAGTTGGTGCTTTGATATTCCGCAGCTGCTTCTGCAGGAACTGTTTCAATGGAACCATAAAACGGAAACGGCCCATCGACTGCACGAATTTGTGAAAGGCGCGTGTCTCCCGTAGACAAAAACTGAACCATTGAGTTAAACTCGACGAGACTTGCATCACTGCCCCCAATGGAATCTATGAATGCCCAGACTTCATCGGGATACGTTCGTGAAGCTTGAAACTCGAGATCAGCCCCCAACAACTCACGAGACTGATCATCTACAGTGAGCAGAACATCGTTTCGAAATGACAGAATAGCAACAAGTGCTGCTACACCGGCAATTACAGCCGAAGTGTAAAGCAATAAGCTTTTCCACTGAGGTTTGGCATCACGATACGCCAGCCGCCAGGTAAAGGAAGAGAAAAAGGTTCTTAAAAATTTCATTCAGCAACCGTAGCTTCTACAGGATCAGGAATTCCGTTATTGGGGGAGGAGTCTGCCAGGATGCGGCCATTTTTCAATTCAATGGTGCGATCGCATTTTTCAGCAAGTGTTTTATCATGTGTAACGATTACCAAAGTCGTTCCCTGCTTTCTGTTGAGCTCAAACAGAAGCTGTTCAATTTGGGCCCCTGTTTCACCATCAAGATTTCCTGTTGGTTCATCAGCAAAAAGAATGTCGGGCTGATGAATAAAAGCACGTGCCAGTCCTACTCGCTGTTGTTCACCGCCTGACAGCTGATTGGGGTAGTGGTCGAGTCTGTTTCCAAGGCCGACCTCATTCAGAAGATTAATCGCTTTTTCTTCAACTTCACGATAAGGAGTTCCGCGCAATTCTATTGGTACCATCACGTTCTCAAGTGCAGTAAGCGTAGAAATCAATTGAAAAGACTGGAACACAAAACCAATTTGGCGGTTACGAACCTCTGAAAGATCTGATTCATCCATAGAGGAAATGTTTTGCCCTTTGAGGATAACCGACCCTTCAGTTGGTTGATCCAGACCTGCACAAAGTCCAAGCAGAGTTGTTTTGCCACTTCCTGATGGGCCTACGATTGCGCAGGAGGTTCCGCTCTCTATATTGAAACTTATATGCTTGAGTACCGTGAGCTCTTTTGAGCCACTGGTAAAAGTTTTTCTTAATTGATTAACTTCTAAAATAAAATTATTCATTTGAACGATGTGTTGAATGGAATAGCTTTGTAACATATCGATTTATCTACATCATTCCGATACATGACAAGTTTTACAAACTCTATGAAACGCAAAATATTAGCCAAGGTTGTACTTCTGTTTTCATTTTTAATACTCTTTAACACATTAGATGTTTTTGGCCAAAAAAATATACTGATGTTCGGAGATAGTATTACAGCAGGGTACGGGCTTACGGAGGAGCAAGCGTATCCGGCGCTGATTCAGAACAGAATTGATTCTCTTGGCCTGGATCATAATGTGATCAATGCAGGTCTGAGCGGAGAAACAACGGCCGGCGGAGCAAGGCGTGTTGATTGGATCCTCCAGCAAGAGGTGGACATCTTTATGCTTGGCCTGGGAGGGAATGACGGGCTCAGGGGAATAGATCCATCCAATACTAAAAAGAACCTGATAACTATTATTGAAAAGGTTCGTGAAAAAGATCCGGCCATAAATGTTATTCTTGCTGGAATGGAGGCGCCGCCAAACTTAGGCCAGCAGTACACTACCGAATTCCGTTCAGTTTTTAGTGAGGTTGCCAGTGAAAAAGATGTTACGTTTATGCCGTTTCTTTTGAAAGATGTTGCAGGTAATGATGAGCTTAATCAAGCCGATGGAATTCATCCAACGGCAAAAGGACAACAAATTATTGCAGATAACATCTGGGAATATCTGGAACCACTCTTGTAGGAGTAGAAAGTAGAAAGTAAATAGATGATAGTGAGTGATATGGTCTGTCATATCACTCACTAATTTTTTGAATTTAGATCAATAGTCGTTTTCTGACATTAGAAAACGGACCTGTATATTTTTTCGAACGGTAATCGTTTGAGAAAAATCTCCCAGCGACGGACCGATATTTCCTCCGCCTCTTAACTGAATACTTTCACTCATTACTTCGGGTCTGTAGCTTCTATCGGATGAATGCTCTATCCATAACACTTGGTCTATGATTTTTCCAGCAGCCTCAGCAAGGAGCTCAGCATCGGCCTTTGCGTTTGCAACTGCCTGCCGTAATGCACTTCGGTTTGCCCGTTCGATTTGAGTTGAGGCAAGTGATCCGGAAAAATTATCAAATCCATTTGAAATCAGTTCGATTTGCAGTTCACTCAGCTGGTCAAAATTTTCAAGTTCAAGTTGAATACGCTGATTTGTAGCTGTATGAATAGCACCGTCGCGCTGTCTGTCAGGCCGAATAGAAATCGGTTCATAACTAATCTTATCATCTTCAAAATCCATTTCTGTCAAAAGACTGGCCAGGAATGATTCTCTCTCTTTATGAAGCTCAAATGCACGTTCAGCATCAGGGTTGGAAACTCCAATATTGATAGTCAAATATGCAATATCGGCGGGTACTACAGCTTCACCTACAGATGAAATCGTGATATAATTTCCCACAAGCTCATTGGAATGCAAATTTACCTGGGCCATTACATTAGCGGTTGATGTTATGAATAATAAAAGTGTAGTAATTAGATATTTGATTGAATTCATGGCAGCTATCTTTATGTGAACGTTTTTTTTGAGTAGTTATCAAATGAATCAAGTGTAATGATAACTTTTTACCTTATTTTTTGTTTCGCATAATCTTATGAAATTATTTGATTTAGTTGCATGAAATGAAGATCCTCTTGTGGAAGCGCTTGCATTCTATCTCAAACACCACTTTCTTTACATGATGCTTTAAAGCAAAATGAGTTCATAAACACCACCGGTGTTTCAATTATAAATATAAATCAGTGATCATGAATGTAAATTCTAAACTGTGGATTCTTCTTCTCTTTTTATACGGAGGGTCAATTTTTGTTGCCTCAGACAGTCAAGCTAACGCACACCCGACAAATGAAAAAACGGTCAATGTAACAGTATCGGGTACCGTATATGACGCTGATAGCGGTGATCCTCTCGTGGGGGTTAATATTACCGTTGAAGGAAGGGTGATTGGAACATCAACCAACAACGACGGTGAGTTTACACTTACTGTCAATGAAGACCCACCTATTACACTGAATATCTCGATCATTGGATATGTGACCAGGCAGATTGAAATTACCGAAGAAAATGTGACGGATCTCAGGATTGAAATCAGCGAGCAGACGATTATGGGCTCTGATATTGTTGTATCGGCATCACGAGTGGAAGAACGGGTGATTGACGCTCCCATTAGTATTGAAAAAATTGACGCCATTGGCATTCAGCAGGCAGCAGCTCCTACATTCTACGACGCTATTGCAAACCTGAAAGGTGTCGATTTTAGTACTCAGAGCCTTACGTTTAAGTCTGTAAACATGCGTGGCTTCTCAGCAAATGGCAACACGAGATTTGTACAGCAGATTGATGGTATTGACAATCAGGCTCCCGGCCTGAACTTTCCGGTCGGTAATGTGGTGGGTATTTCTGATCTCGATTTGGAAAGTGCCGAACTTATACCCGGTGTTGCATCTGCACTTTATGGACCGAATGCCATCAATGGTATTCTGCTAATGAACAGTAAAAGCCCGTTTGAATACCCGGGCTTTTCTGCAATGGTGAAAACAGGTGTGAATCATATCGAAGAAATCGATGATGATATGTCGTTGTATCAGGATTATTCGGCTCGTTATGCAAAATCATTTAACGATCGTCTTGCATTTAAAGTGACTGCTTCTTACCTCAAAGCTCAGGATTTTGTGGCTTCAGACAGGCGCGACACCGGGCCCGCCACATTTGGTGCAATTGAAAGAGGAGATACTCAGAGAGGTGATAATCGTGTATACAGTGGATTGAATGTATATGGTCAGCCACTTTTAACAATCGGAAATATTGCGGATGGTCTGATAGCGGGTGGAGGAGCCCAGGGAGCTCAAATCGCCGCAATTCGAACCCTGCTGCCGGATGGCGAAGCAGGTGCCTTTACGCCGGATGGTTTTATCGAAAACTCATTTATTGATAATACAACCGAAAGTCTAAAATTTGGGTCTGCTCTTCACTATAGACTCTCAAATAACTATGAGCTCATTGGTCAGTTTAATTGGGGGAGTGGAAGCACGGTTTATACTGCAAATGATCGATTCATTCTGGACGATTTTATTATCTGGACTGGTAAGCTTGAACTTCAAAACCCGAATTATTTCCTGAGAGCCTATACTACACAGGAAAATTCAGGTGATTCATATGCAGCCAATACTGTAGCATCTCGAATTAATGAACAAACATTTATCCCTGCCTATTTTTCAACGTTTGCAGGTGCCCGTACTCAAGGAGCAACTATTGAAGAGGCTCATGGTCTTGCGCGTGCTGCAGGCAGAGAAGCTCAACCACAGCCTGGGTCTGAAGAATTTCAGGATCTATTTAATGAAATCCGTGATATTCCAATATCTGAAGGCGGAGCTAAATTTTTAGATCGGACGTCATTGTGGCACGCCGAAGGTCAGTATAACTTTCAGAATATCATCGATCCGAATTCCATTAATCTGATTGCAGGTGCCAACGTGCGTCGCTATTCTCTCAACTCTGAAGGTACGCTGTTCGCCCTTGATGATAATGGCGACGAATTTACTTTGGATGAATTCGGTACATATGTTCAGGCGTCCAAATCGATACTGGATAACAGGATTGACCTTCAGGGATCACTCCGTTATGACAAGCATCAGGATTTCGATGGGCAGTTTTCACCACGGTTTTCTGCGGTATTTTCAATCACAGATAATCAGAATATCCGGGCCTCATTTCAGCGCGGATTTCGCATACCATCGACGCAAGATCAGCTGATTGATCTTGACGTCGTTTCGCGGCGACTGCTTGGTAACAACGAAGTGATTATTGACAGATATCTCATCGAAGAAAATCTAACATATCGTTCAGAGAGTGTTGATGCTGCACGTGAGGCTCTTGCAGAAGGTGCGACGGCCGGTCAGGCCCGCGAATTACTTCTACCAGTAGAACTTGAACCGTTTAGAACAGAAAAAGTCAGTACGTTTGAAATTGGGTATAAAGGTCTCATTAACAACAGGTTATTTATAGATGCCTATTACTACTACAATATTTACAACGACTTTATTGCAGAAATCGGAACGGTTCAGGGTGTTCCTAATGGTATCAGGCAAGATCCCGGCAACTTCGATTCCACTACGGATGAAGGAAAAGATGCAATCATAAATCAGACTGTACGGACGCAGTCATATGGCATAGATATAAATGCCGATGGTAATGTGCGATCGCACGGGTTTGCAGCAGGCGCTGAGTATAGTCTGCTGGATGGTTACAAATTAGGTGGTAACCTTTCCTACAATGAGCTCATTACACAGCAGGATCTTTTGGATCAGGGATTCCGTGCGAGCTTCAATACACCGAAGTGGCGATACAATCTGAGTGTGAGTAACCGAAAGTTAACATCCAATTTCGGGTTTAATGTCACATATCGCTGGCAGGATGCATTTTACTGGGAGTCCTCCTTTGGCGACGGCGTGATGCCTGCCTTTGGCTCCATGGATGCCCAGATTAATTACAGACTTCCGGTATACAATTCCATACTTAAGATAGGCGGAAGCAATATTCTGAACAACAGGTACGAAACCTCACTGGGGAATCCTACCATTGGTGCCCTGTATTATGTGTCGCTCACCTTTGATCAAATTCTGAATTAAACAAACGGATAACCCATGAAATCTTTATCTAAATTTATAGCAGTACTGTTTATCCTCGGAGCGGCACTTGTTGGTTGCGATGGTGAATACGATTCGTTGGTTGATGCAAACGCTGATAGAAATCCAATCCCGGATATGGAAATTGAAGCGTCTCAGGGAGATGCCGATTTTTCTAATTACATAGCCATCGGAAATTCAATAACCGCCGGCTTTATGGATGCCGCACTGTATAACAATGGACAGGAATTCTCGCTGGGCGCTCAGCTCTCAAAGCAATTCGAACTTACAGGTGCCCCCTCAACATTTAATCAGCCTGACATTAATTCAGAGAACGGATTTAACACGCTGGCTAATAGCGGGGATGGATCCGGACCTGTTTTAGGACGTTTTAAGCTCGATACCAGCATACCGGGTCCATCGCCGGTTCTTAATGGTGATCCTATCGAACCATATACCGGTTCTGCTTCAGCGCTGAATAATTTTGGCGTACCCGGATTACAGGTGGGACAATTACTCACACCTGATACAGGCAATCCGTCAAGTCCTGCATTCAATCCATTTTATGCACGTTTTGCTTCTTCACCCGGCACATCTACAATATTAGATGATGCTATCAGTACGGATCCAACATTCTTTACACTTTGGATCGGAAATAATGATGTGTTGGGATATGCTACAAGCGGAGCAACCAGACCTGAAATTCTTACATCTCAGGCGAATTTCCAGGCACAGTTTTCTGCAACTATCAATAGATTAATGACAGAGACAACGGCAAACGGCGTAGTGGCAAACATTCCGCCGATTCTTGCAACGCCTGTTTTTCAAGCCATCCCATATAACGTAATTGAACTAGACCAGGCATCCGCTGACCAATTGAATGCTTCATTTTCAACACTTAATGCTGTTTTTGATGGTATGGCAAACGATACATTCCTTTTCTCCGACTTCACTCAGGAGGATGCTGATCAGAGAAAAGTATCTTATCAGGCCGGCAATAATCCGATTTTGATTGTTGATCCAAATTTAGATGACTTGAGTGACGAATTTGATCTGCTAGTAACCTTTGGACAAATCACTACTGAACAAAGAGAAGCATTGGAGCCCTATGTTCAGTCGAGGCCAATGGTTGTAAATCCACAAACAGGACCGGAACTTGTACTAATCTCGGCTGGAGCAATTTTAGGTACACCTGCAGTTCCAGACGATCCGAATACTCCCATTGGTGTTGCGATTCCATTGGGTGCCCGGTATACACTGACGGCCGCAAATATTGTTGAAATTGAAACGGCAAGGGGTACATTTAATGCCATTATCGAAGGCACTGTAACAGCCGCCGGTTCCAGGCTGGCATTTTATGATACAAATGAACTGGGTGGGGCATTTTCCGATATTTTCGGACTGGACGGTTCAGAGATAGGAATCACCGTAGATGGCGTATTTTTGAATCCTGATTTTAGTCCAAATGGTGTCTTTTCTACAGATGGTATTCATCCTAATGCGCGGGGAACCGCTATCCTGGCAAATGAATTTCTGGAAGTGATAGAGTCAGAGTTTAATGCTACAATTCCTAAAATAGACGTATTAGCACTGCCATCAGTATCACTTTGTGCAGGATCATGTGTAAGCCAGCAGGGCGGAAGCTAGCGCTCACGGTTAAAATTATTTACCGCAAAAAATAAAAAAGGCGATGGGTTTTAAACTCATCGCCTTTTCTGTATAAAGTACTCTTTAAGATTACATGTCAACTTTGTAATCTACATAAAAGCGTTTATCAGCAACGGTTTCAATAAAGCTGATTGCTTTCTGGTGATGTGCATTTCTCGTATACATTTGGAAATCCAGTTCAGTCTCAAAATCACAGATCAATACAACATCCAGGGCTTCGTCTCCCTCAGGGTTTGTTTGTATACCGACTTCAACGGCACTGATTTCGTCGATGTTTGTGCGTAAGCCTTCAAGGATCAATTTTAATTTCTGAGCGTTCTTCTCTTTAGAGGCACCTTCGGCCTCATCTTTCAGTTTCCACATTACTATATGACGTATCATATCAATTTCCTCGTCGTTAATTTTGAGTTGGGTTTATCCTTGCGTGGCGAATGCCAGATCGGCTTCTTTTACGCTGTCAGAAACATTCTGTAGCACTTCTTCTGAGAATGATCCTGCTGCCCAAAGATAATAACGGGCATTTTCTGGTTGGTTTTCCGATATCCAATCGTACACTGAAATATATCCAAGTGCAACCAGTTTCCTTTCTTTCTGTGATAGATTTGAAGATCGGCTAAAAACAGGTACCTCAAGTAAATTGCCGGCTACGAGAATGTTCGGGTTGTATAAATCTGATTTGTTCGCATAAAAAATAGCCGGCCAGAGGTATGGATCTCCAAGTTCATTCTGAGCAATTGTCCAGAGCGACTCACCCCCGGTAACAGAATGGCTGGTAGTCTCTATATCACCGACTGGAATTATGTCAGGTTCGTCGATAGATGGCGAAGCGGTAACAGAGGGTGAATTGTTGGCAACAGGCTTTATCTGTTCATCAGAATTAGCGGACTCGATATCAGCAGCGGTATCGGTATTTTGAGCGTTCTCATCAACTTGAGTAACGTTGGGTTGGCCGGAAAGTGATGATCCATCTTGTGATTGAGGTTCACTCTTATTGTTCATCATGAAAATGAAGAGGAAAATTGCAAGTAAGACGATAATGATTGCCGCCGTATACGACCATTTAAAACGGCCATTGGACTGAATATCTCTTACTCTTTCATCCTGATGCTGCAATTTTTGATCAAAAACCCAAGCCAGAACATCATCATCTATGGATGGTTCAGCAGGCTGATCGGGCTTTGAATAAACAGGTTTAATCTTTTCAGGCTTGGTCTTTAGCTTACCTTTTATAGGGCTTTCACGCTCAATAATTAAATCTTCTACTGTTTCTTCCGGAGGCAGAGAGCTTTTTTGGGTAGTGACGGCGTCTAAAGCCGAATAAGCCATTACCGGTGCTTTTTGGGGTGGGACAATGGTTTCAGGCTCATCACCTATGACCTGGCTTTCAAGCCCCTCAAACGGCTTGTTGACCCGTTCTCTGAGATCTTTATAAGGCTTGAAAACAACTTTATTTTGGCCCGGTATTGTTATCTCTTCACCGGTTTGTGGATTACGGCCTTTTCGCTCATCCATCCAGCGTAGCTCGAATTTTCCAAAACCTGAGATGGATATTTTTTCACCGGCACCAAGTGAGGATTCGATAATTTCGGCAAGCTCATGAATGAAATCATTTGTGCTCTGCTCGGAATTCTCTGTTTTTGCAGAGATTTTTTCTACCAGTTCGCTAAAAGTAATTTTTTCACTCATTGTCAGACTCAACAAATTTAAGGTTGTCTTTTAAACTTGTTGAGGGTGTAAAATCAACCACACGCTTTGGCGGAACTAATATCTTAGTTTCATGATGCGGACTGTATACTTTGCGTTCTTCTTTAGTTTTAGTTTTAAAAGTCCCAAGCCCCGGAATAGATACACCTCTCTCATCTTCAAGTTCACTACTCAACACATCAAACACTGTGTCAATTAGCTCCTTTGCACTTTTTTTTGTGATATCCCTGCTTGCGGATACCCGGTCTATTAGATCTTTATAGGTCATGGATTCAATCAGAACTGATAAATGTCATTGTTACCCGTATGAAAATAAAAAAAGGTGAATAATCCTAACCACAGAGCTTTATAAAGCCCTTTAATTGAGCTTTCTAAATATACGCTGGTATAGCCTCAGGCATCTCATACAACCTGCTAAAACCCATATAACAGGACGCTTGTGCTGATTTTATTGAACGATATATGAGCTATTATCCTTTTATAAGGCATAAGGTTAACAAAATAATTTGATCTATGGGGAAGGCATTAAATGTAACAGAAAAGCTGATTGAATCACATTTGGTAGATGGGGAAATGTCACCGGGAAAAGAGATCGGTATAAAGATAGACCAGACTCTTACTCAAGACGCTACCGGCACATTGGTGATGCTGGAGCTAGAAGCAATGGAATTAGATGAGGCTCAAACAGATGTATCCTGCCAGTATGTTGATCATAATCTGCTGCAGACGGATTTTAAAAATCCTGATGATCATTTGTTTCTAAAATCAGCCGCCGAACGCTTTGGAATCTGGTACAGCCGCCCCGGAAATGGTGTAAGTCACCCGGTTCACACTGAAAATTTTGCTAAACCCGGATCAACAATGGCTGGTTCAGATAGTCATACGCCTGCCTCAGGCTGCATGGGAATGTTTGCTCTTGGAGCCGGTGGCCTGGATGTTGCATTTGCTATTGCAGGCGAACCCATGTTTTTGAAAATGCCAAAAGTGATGGGTGTTAAGCTTACGGGAAAACTGCCTGATTGGGTAAGTGCCAAGGATGTTGTTCTCGAAATGCTAAGACGTCTTGACGTGAAAGGTGCCCGTGGATTTGTTCTTGAATATTACGGACCAGGACTTGATCAGCTCTCAGCAATGGACCGGCACGTCATTGCCAATATGGGGACTGAAATGGGAGCCACAACAACTGTATTCCCATCTGATGATGAAGTAAAACGATTTCTTCGCGAGCAGCACCGTGAACAGGACTGGCATGAGCTCGTAGCAGATGAGGGCGCAGAATATGATGATCACATGGAAGTAGTGCTTGATGATCTGGTCCCACTTATCGCACTTCCAAGTAGTCCCGGAAATGTTGTACCTGTGCGTGAGGTTGAAGGACGTGATATTTATCAGTCATATATAGGCTCATCAGCGAATCCAAGCTACCGTGATTTCTGGATAACAAGCGAAATAGTTCGTGGCCGCCGCATTCATGAGGATGTGAGCTTTGATATAAACCCTACATCTCGGCAGATTATTGAAAACATGGTAAAGAATGGTGTGATGCTACACCTGGTACAGTCAGGTGCCCGTATTCATCAGGCGGGCTGTAATGGTTGTATTGGGATGGGGCAGGCACCTGCTTCGGGCCGGAACAGCTTGCGTACGGTACCAAGAAATTTCCCCGACCGGTCCGGAACAAAAGAAGATTCTGTCTACTTGTGCAGTCCGGAAGTGGCAGCAGCTTCAGCTCTGACAGGGAAAATTACTGACCCGCGGGATCTGGAAGAACTATACGGTATGAACTATCCGAATTTTGAGCAGCCATCGGATGTGATTATCAATCGGGAAATGCTAAGCGCACCACCTGCAAACGGTGAGAAAAAGGAGTTGGTTAAAGGGCCTAATATCTCAACACTGCCGGATTTTAGTGAATTCAGTGATTTTGAAGTTCCTGTATTACTAAAAATGGGAGACAATATATCAACTGATGAAATACTCCGGGCAGGAGCGGAGGTTTTGCCTTTCAGAAGCAATATTCCGGAAATCAGTAAATTTTCGTTTAGCGTGGTTGATGAGACATTTTACGACCGGGCTATGGAGACAAAAGAAAAGAACGAGGGACACGTTGTTGTAGCCGGTGAGAATTATGCACAGGGATCTAGTCGAGAACATGCTGCCATTGCCCCCAGGTTTCTTGGACAACGAGCGGTTATCGCTAAAAGCTATGCCAGGATAGGCTGGCAGAACCTGATTAACTTCGGTATTGCACCCTTAGAGTTTAAAAATCCGGAAGATCTTGACTCAATCGATCAGGGCGATATTCTTAAAACAGAGAATATTCGGCAGCAACTTAAAGAGAAGGATAACATCACCATAAAAAATGTTACCAAAGATAGTGAAATAGAGGTAATTCACACTTTGAGTGATCGTCAGCTTCAAGCCTTACTTGATGGCGGAATAATTAACACGTTTAAAAAACAAAAAAATGGATAGTAAAACTCAGCGGCTATAATCGCTGAGTCTGAATTTGTAGAAGAAAGATGAACATCAAGACAGATCAGTATATTTGTGGAAGATGATCATTCGAAATAAGTGATAAACCCGGATTTCGTGAAAGGCTTGATCATTATGATATGGAACGTGTAAGCCTTAACTTTAGAGCTATTAAAAAATTGATTTTAAGCAGTAAATAAGATGGAAGAAAACAAACAGGCACTTGATAATGTTGTAAGTAATAACACGGGGCCGAATGCAGAAATATTAGGTGATGATCACATAGGAACAGCTGTACAAACACCACTTAGAGATGATGCATTTGATCTGTCAGATGATGAAAAGATTGAAAAAATAGAAGAGCATTTTGGTAAGATCATGCAGACGCTGGGCCTTGATTTGACGGATGAGAGCCTTAGCGGAACACCATACAGAGTAGCAAAAATGTATGTTAAAGAGATCTTCCAGGGACTGAATCCGAAAAATCGTCCCGATGCTAAGAAATTCAGCAACAAGTATGAGTACGGAGATCTTGTTGTCGTGAAAAATATTAATGTGACATCCTTTTGCGAACACCACTTTCTGCCGTTTCTGGGTAAAGCGCATGTTGCTTACAAAAGCAGCGGACGCGTCATCGGGTTATCAAAAATAAACAGGATGGTTGATTACTACTCTCGCCGACCTCAGGTCCAGGAACGACTGACCCTGCAAATAGCTGACGAACTTCAGGGAGCTCTTGAGACTGAAGATGTAGCCGTGTTTATTGAAAGCAAGCATTTTTGTGTTTCTACGCGTGGAATTAAAGACAGAGAAAGCAGTACGGTGACGACGGAATATCGGGGTGATTTTAAAGAAGAAACCACCCAACAGCGATTTATTGACTATATTCGTTCAAACACAGAGTTGTAATTTATAACTGATTAAGAACATGCAGGACAAGGACAGCTATCCTATCCGGATTTACAACTCCCTTTCTAAAACCAAAGAGATATTTAAGCCTATAAACCCGCCTAACGTAGGGCTTTATGTGTGTGGACCAACCGTATATGGAGATCCTCATATTGGGCATGCCCGCGCAGGAATTACTTTCGATATCGTTTATAGATATATGGAGCATATGGGCTATAAGGTTCGCTATGTCAGAAATATAACCGACGTAGGGCATCTTGAAAATGAGCTTGAAGAATCGGGTGAGGATAAAATCGCGAAAAAAGCCCGGCTTGAAGAGCTCGAGCCAATGGAAATTGTGCAACACTATACCATCCAGTACCACGAAGGCCTTGATGCTCTTAACTGTAAACGCCCAAATATTGAACCGTCTGCCTCCGGGCACATTATTGAACAGATCAATCTTGTTAAGAAAATTATTGAAAACGGCTTCGCATATGAAGTGAACGGAACAGTCTATTTTGATCTGGAAAAATACCGCGAATCAAACAGCTACGGCGATCTCTCAGGTAAAGTGCTGGAAGACTTGCAGACTGGCAGCAGGGAAACTGAAGGATTGGATGAAAAGCGCAATCCGCATGATTTTGCACTCTGGAAGAAAGCTGCTCCGGAACATATCATGCGCTGGGACTCACCGTGGGGTGAAGGATTTCCGGGCTGGCATATAGAGTGTACGACTATGAGCACAAAATATCTTGGTAAGCATTTTGATATACATGGGGGAGGACTGGACCTGCAGTTTCCTCATCACGAGGCTGAGATAGCTCAGTGCAGGAGTGCCTATGAAACTGATCCTGCCAATTATTGGATCCATAATAATATGGTAACGATAGACGGCGCAAAGATGAGCAAGTCAGCCGGTAATTTTATAACACTTGATCAGCTTTTTTCCGGCGACCATTCATATTTGAACAGAGGGTACAGTCCCATGGTAGTGCGCTTTCTCATGCTCCAGTCTCATTACAGAAGCAAGATTGATTTTTCAAATGATGCTCTTGATGCTGCAGAAAAAGGGTATCGAAAGCTAATGAATGCTCTTGATCATCTTGATGAGCTAAGCGGCCACTCAGATGTAGATGAAGGGACATTGGATGATGCAATCCTTGAACAATGTAAGCTCTGTTATGAGCGCATGAGTGATGATTTTAATACTGCTCAGGTACTCGCCGCATTATTTGAGCTTGTTAGTAAGATCAACGCCATCTATAACAATCAGATGGATGATGATACGGTATCAGAGTCTGCATTAAACACGCTGAAAGAGACCTTTAAAGTTTTTGTTGAGGAAATTTTAGGACTTAAGTCTGAAGACGAAGCCAGTAACGGAAAAACTGAAGAGCTAATCCAGCTCCTGATCCACATCAGGGCCCATGCGCGTTCAAATAAAGATTTCGAAACCAGCGACAAAATCCGGGACGATCTAAGTGAGATGGGTATTACCCTGAAAGATGACAAAAGCGGAAAAACGACTTTCGAGATAAACTAAACAAACCGGTCTGGCATCCGTTTCTTTATTTGGAAGGCAGCGGGTAGCAGACCGATATGCTTATGATCCTCAAATCGTTAGCTAAGATCTGCAATTCTAATCTCATTTGAAACGTAATGAATAGGACAGCACCCAACAGAGGCTTTTCTATTATTGAAAAAGTCCAAAAGGGAATACAGTGGTTACTTATCAAATTTATCCGCTTTTATCAGCTTGCAATATCTCCATATCTTGGACAAACCTGCCGGCACAGCCCAAGCTGTTCATCTTATATGATGGAAGCGATTAAAGAATGGGGTGCACTAAAAGGCACGTGGATGGGATTAAAGAGATTAGCTCGCTGCCATCCCTGGGGAACATTTGGATACGATCCGGTTCCCAAAAAAGATGAAGACAATGAAAGTGAAACCAAGTAGATTGAACTATGTTCTCAGAAAGAGTTGATAAAAAACAGATAGAGCTCGGTCATGATTTTGCTCCGAAATTTGACGAGCGTGGGTTGATACCCTGTATCACAGTTGATGCGGATTCCAACGAGGTTTTGATGTTTGCATGGATGAATAAACCTGCTTTAAAGATGACGATCGAAACAGGTAAAGCGACCTATTACAGCAGAAGCCGGGATAAGATCTGGGTGAAGGGTGAGTCATCAGGCAGATATCAGTTTGTTGAAAAAATATTGGTGGATTGTGACCAGGATGTTATTCAGGTGCGGGTAAACATGGCGAAAGAAGGAGCCTGCCATAACGGCTACAGGAGTTGTTTTTATAGATCGCTGGATGCCGATAATCAACTGTCTCTTACATATGAGATTAAGGAACGATCCTTTGATCCCGATAAAGTTTATTAGTTAGATAGATATTAAGAATTCAGATATAAATAAATTATAACTATCGATATCTAAACAATTGATGTGTAGTAAATTAGGTATATATATCTATAAGATTTAGACGCTTTAAAATAATGCTATTGTGATATGAATAAACTACAAGCTCTATTAATTTTTTCGCCTCTTTTACTTCTTATCGGCTGTGGGGCTCCGGCAGATAAGGTCGATGAAAGTATAATTGAAGATGGGTCACAGGATTATGATGAATTGCTTGCAGAAGAACTGGGTGCTGACGATTACGGAATGAAACAATATGTGATTGCATTTTTGAAATCAGGTCCTAATCAGAGTATGGATTCTACTCGTGCAGCAAACCTTCAGCGAGCCCACCTCGACAATATCAAAAGACTTGCGGAAGAGGGCAGACTTATACTTGCCGGCCCTTTTATCGGCAGTGGAGAACTGAGGGGAATGTATGTGTTTGATGTCCGTACTGTTGAAGAAGCCCGTGAGCTTACCGAGACAGACCCTGCTATTGAAGCTGGCCGTCTTGAAATGGAATTATATTCATGGTACGGTTCTGCTGCACTGATGGAAGTGAACAACTTACACACCAGAATCAGCAAAACAAATCCCTGAAGACTCATTCTGCTTAGGTCCGATAATTTGTTACTTTAAAAGGTTAAAGAATTAGGCCAGAAATTTTTTGATGAAAAGTTTTGTGTGATGTGACCTCGAAAAATCAGTATGAACTAACGGCTCACTTTTCTATTCCTTTAAACCACAGTAGTTGAATTAAATCGTTACAAATCCAAGAATTTAGCAAGATATTCCTCACAATTTTATGACAGACAAGAAAAAGAGACCTGAACGAAATAATAAATCAAACAGCCATCAAGCTGATGGAAAAAGATCGCGTCCAGGTAGCAGGCGATCCTCCGGTTCTTCAGGGAAAAGATTTCGTTCAAAAAGAGCTGAAGGAACGCTGAAGAATCCACAAACGGCGCCCCAGCGACCTCAGGCGGAAGAAGAAATGCGGATCAATAAATTCATTGCTCATGCAGGACTATGCTCCCGCCGTGATGCAGATGATTACGTATCGGCGGGTAAGGTGAAAGTGAATGGTAATACAGTAACTGAACACGGAACCAAAGTTAAAAAAACTGACACTGTTGTTGTCAACGGCCAAACTCTAACCCTCGAGCCATTTGTGTATATATTGCTGAACAAGAGTTCCGGGTCAATTACCACAACAGATGACGAGCGTGATCGTATGACGGTGATGGATACAATAGAGGATGCAACAGGTAACCGTGTATACCCGGTTGGCCGGCTCGATAGAAAAACAATGGGGCTATTACTGCTTACCAATGATGGAGATCTTGCACATCGCCTGATGCATCCAAGCTACCAGGTTAAGAAAACCTATCTTGTGCAGCCGAACAGAGTGCTTACAGAAGAAGAAATGATAGGCCTCAGGGAAGGTGTTGACCTTGAAGACGGCTTCATTAAACCAGATTCCGTTACTCGTGATCCGCACAAAGCAGACTCAATTATTATTACAGTTTATGAAGGCAGAAATCATCTCATTCGGCGAATGGTGGATCATATTGGAGCGGATGTAGTAAATTTAAAACGAATATATTACGCAGGGCTGCATGAAAAAGATTTGAAAGTGGGCCGCTGGCGCTATCTTAGAACAGAAGAGATCAACAATCTAAGAAAACTGGTAAAATTGGATACACTTGAATTTAATCAACCGAACTAATGATTTACAGTAGTGTCAAAAAAGAGACAGGGTCAGTAAAGTCGCGCGAGGATTTACCGATATATTACGATCTTTACTCACCTGTTACAGCGAAAACGCGATCGTTTCCGGTCATCCTTTTTTTGCACGGTTTCAAGGGATTTAAAGACTGGGGAGCTTTTCCGGATGCCTGTGAATATCTTGCCAGACATGGATTTTGCGTGCTCGCTTTTAATTTCTCAAAAAATGGGGTGAGTGAAAATATGCTGGAATTTGACCAGCCTGAACTTTTTGAAAAAGAGACATTGAGTTCAGACCTAAATGATGTAGGCGATGTTATTTCTCATCTCAAAAACGGAGAGCTCAGAAGCGAACAAGTGATGATAAATACGGATATCATCGGAATTATTGGCCATTCAAGGGGTGGACACACAGCTGTTGCGGCTGCGGCTGAATACCCTGGAATTCAGACTCTCGTCACATGGTCGGCAGTAGCCAACTATAATAAGCGCTGGAGTGATGATATGGTTAGTGACTGGGAGAGCCAGGGCTATACTGAAATCGAGAATTCCAGAACAGGGCAGACGTTCAAACTGAATAAAATCGTTTATGATGACGCTATTGAAAATGCTGACAGGCTGATGGCGAGTATACGGGTTAAAGAACTTCATATTCCGGCGCTGTTTATTGCAGGTAAAGATGACGAGGCTGTTCCTCATTCAGACTCTAAGAAACTGTTTCGCGCCTGTCCATCAGACGACAAAGAAATAAAAATTATTCAGGATACAGGTCACACGTTCAGTACAGCTCATCCATTTGAAGATGACGATTTTCCTGCGCCATTTGACGAACTTCTTGAATCAACAGAGACCTGGTTTTTGGAGCATCTGAAGTAGGACCGGCAATTTAGTTAAAAAGAGAGTACCTGGAGTTAAGCGACAATACCTGTCAATCGGAAAAACCTGCTAACAGACATCTTGGTTTGACCATCCTGGTCAATTAAAAGAAAGCATACTTAGCACATGTGGCCATTCGAAGTTGCGTGTCACGGTTAGTATAGTCCACAGTAGTTGTTATTAGACTCCAGGTCTATACTTTTTTAAGTACGACAGTAACCTATGGCCGATTCCAAAATTCTACCTCTGTGTAGACTTTGGGTCGGGCAGCGGCATGTGGGAGATTTCGTCCCAAGAGGGAGAGTCACACAGTTTATAAGCTGATTTTAAATCTGAGTAGTAACCACGCGCAATTTAGAATGAGCTAATTCTCAGGTCATTTAATTCATATAATTGCCCATCAAACTGAGTATAAAAACAAAATAGACGAAGAAAGATCTGTGATATGATTTTGAGTGTGTCTTCGTTTGAATTAAAAGAACACTTATATTTATTAAGAATAACGCAATCAATATTGGAAAGCAGGCTATGATTCATTTAAAAACTATCGCCGCTTCATACTTTTTTCTACTGCTTGCAGTGTGGGCAAACGCCGGTTTTTCACAGGTACCGGTGCTGATACATGATGGCCAGTTCAAACAAGATGCTGTAGTTGCTATTGACTCTCTGTACAATAGGAATGCCGAAGCATCAGATGACATCATGCAGAAATGGCAAAATCGATATCCTAATCACCCGATTTGGGAAATATGGGATGCAATGGAGTTATGGTGGGTTGTGCTTGAAGACCTTTATGATCACTCTAACGATGACCGGCTCATGGAGGCGATGCAACGGAGTGATTACGCCGCAGGGCAGCTATTAAACCGTGAACCCAATCACCCCGATGCGCTGATTATCCGTGCGCTTGCCAATGGATATATCGGCAGGCATTACTCTAATAGAGACAATTGGTTATCCAGCGTAAAGGTGTCCCGTAGAGCCTATAGTACGTATCAAACGCTGATGGAAGTGGAGCCCGATTTTCCAGATAATGAATTTGTGCGGGGTATGATATCCTATTACGCCGAATATATTCCTGAGGAGTATCCGGTCGTTCGGGCTGTATCATGGTTTTTTCCGGACGGGGATAAGCAGGAAGGACTGAGAAAAATACGCAAAGCCTCAAATGAAGGGGTATTTTCGAGACCTGAAGCAACTTATTTTATGGGCAATATACTTTTGAACTATGAAAATAAAGTTGATGCTGCCATGCAGTATTTTCAGGAACTTGTCACAAAATATCCGGATAACGGATATTACAGGCGACTTAAAATTCGGACCTTGTCGAGCCTGAATAGAAACGAAGATGTATTTAATGCTGTAGATAGTGCGCTTGAAAGGTGGGAAAATAAGGAACAAGAAAGCATAAATCTCATGCAGGAAGAGCTCCAGTTCTGGAAAGGGAGGGCTTATTATCGGTTGAATGACTTTGATGAAGCTCTTAGCTCATTTAAATCAGCTATAAATCACGGAGAAAAGCTTCCTAACCAGCCTGAAAGATTATACTATTGTGTAGCCAATTATTACGCAGGTCTTGCGTCTGAGGCTCTAGGCAAAACAGAGGATGCCAGGCTATATTACTCTACAGCAATTGATCAAAATGTAGAGGCAGATTTTATCTCTAAAGCCAGGGACCGATTGCGTAACTTATAATTCTATTATCTGCATTGGGTATAAGGATGTTTAGGATAAAGTATCGAAGGTATACTCAGTCACAAAATCAGAATTGCCATTTTTGGTGTATGTTTTTTCGATAAAATTGACACGACCTGACGTATCTATTGTTAGCAGGGTAGAGCAGCGGGTTCCGTAACCATCAGTTTCTATAAATATCGGAGAAACAGCTTTTTCCATTTCGGGTGATAGCCCGGTATCAGGCAGTGATGCCTGAGGGTATGTCTCAGAATTTCTGAGAAACTCAAAAATCAATTCTTTATCTAGCGTTTCAGTTTTTAAAGCAGCCTTAAATTTTGACCTGGCATTTTCCACCTTCGGCCATGGCGTATCCAAAAAAGCATTGCTAATACCGTGAATACCCGGTTCAACTGTTTCTAAATCGCAGGTAATGTTATTCAAATAATACAGATTGTCACAAGTACCAGACAGAAGGTTGAATCCTGAATAGTTTTGAGATTTTTGAAGCAACCGGTGTAGGTTTTTTTTGACCGATCCATCTTGTGTTAAAATCTCTGGAATAATTTCTCCACGCGATCGCGGACCTTCCTTTGGATTCTTAAAATCCCTGTAATTCGTAATTGCACCAAATTCTCCCTTTTTAGAAATGCCAAGCCAGGTACCACCCGCACGGAGATCTTTACCGGCAAGGATTTCAGGCTCTGTATCCCAAAAATGTGCTTTTTGGGCCTCACGTGCATAAAATTCATCTCTGTTTCCGGCAAGAATAAACGGGTATTCCGGATGGTGATTGAATGCAAAGACGATCAGACACATAGAAATAATTTAAACTGTGAATAGTTTTTCTTTAACGGTAAATTAGATACAATTTAATCCAAGTATAAATGAGATTGCAACATTTGATCGATTTTTAACGAAATAGGGGTTTGTTGTAGAATATCTCATTGAGGTTATAAATTTGAAGGGTTTCTCAAGATCTGGAAACTAACTTAACAACCTTTTTTCATGTTCGGAATGGATACGGCCAAGCGGGATTTAGTGCTGATTGCATTAGGCCTGCTCGCAGCCGCCTTCTTTTATTGGTATTATCCTATTTTACATCCACTCAGCCTGGGGGATAATTCGTTGGGAGTATCTGCGGCCTCAAGCAGCATGGATTCTGCAATGAATGAATTGGGGTATAATTATGATGGTACGTCTCAGACGACCTACCGTGTTAATAGCGACATTCTGGACTTTGTACAGACTGAGTTAAGTCAACAGCAGCAGGAAGGTTATGGCCGGGGGAGTGTGCTTCGGAAACTTATCCCTTCATTTTATTGGCATTCACAGCGGCGAATTCCCCTATCCGAATCATCGCTTGAGGAACCGGATACTGATGAATCAATATGGTTCGTAGAACTTCATCTCTCGGAAACCGGTGATTTGCTTGCATTTAGTAATCCATCAAGTCTGTTTTCAAAAAAACCGTTTGAAACACAGTTTTTTGAAGAACATAAACCTGATTTGCTTCCCACTCTACAACAATCACCTCCGGATTCTCTACTAAATAAAGAACTGCAATTTCGTCTGACATCGGGTCAGGGGCGAAATCAAAATGTAATTATTGATGGAGAACCAGTATATCTGGATGCGGATGATGCTATTCAAATGGGAATATATCACCTTAATCAATCCGGATGGCCCGCCGAATACTTTACCCAACAGGATGTAGAACCGCAGATGGTGAGGGGTGTTGAGACAGCTCAAATTACTTTTGCTGGAGAACTGCCGGAAATTTCTCCTTCAACAATGCAAATCACTCTTGATCTGTTACCTACAGGAACACTTATAGGAATGGAATATCAGCTGGAGAGTGATACAGTGATGGCAAATCAGACCGATTTAAGTGTAAGATTTGGCATCACCGCAATTACGATTTTTCTGCTTGCACTCTGGATGGTGGTTTTATTCTTTATCAGAATCAGGCTCCGTCTTGTAGATATCAAATTATCTGTTCTGATCGCTGTTCTTGCCGGATTTGCGACACCGCTTATTTTCCTGATGCGCCAAATAAGTAACTATCTTTACAATAATCCTGCAGGTTTTTCAACCGAAGAAGTTTTTGGCCTTTTCTTTTCTTTCGGGTTTATGGCAGCGATCAGCTCTGTAGTTTTTTTCATAACCACCGCAATTGGGGATTCGCTTACCCGTGAAAACTGGATTGAAAAACTTAAAACATTTGATCTTATCCGACTGGCAAGATTTTACAACAGGCCGGTCGGTCTCGTGCTTATCCGTTCTGTATCCTACGCTTATATACTCACCGCGCTGATCACTTTTATCATTTATGTGATGCCCGGAAGCTATATATCAGTGACAGAAATTTTCAGGTCCGATACCACAATTTTGCCATCTCTTGAGGTCATTATTACCAGTTCACTTTTTTACCTGCTCATAGTGCAGGCAGTGTTATTAATAAGCGTAGGCAAACTGAGTGGGCGAACAAAGCGACCAATATGGATTATTGCAATCAGTACTGCACTTTTCCTGATGCTAAATTACATACCTATCGATGTAAGTCCGTGGTCTACAGATATGGTGGTAGTTGGAGCACTCGGATTGTTCGCGGGTGTCATATACTATAAAGAAGATCTGCTGACCGTTGTAATCGCACTCAGTATTTTCGGCATACATTTTATGAGTGCCACTGGCCTGGTTATGGAATCCTCACCCGATCAATCAGTTTTTTATGTTAGTCTGCTTTTGACATTTGCTCTGATTCTTCTTGGTATTTTTGGGTTTTACAATGGCAATCCCATAGAAGATTTACCGGAATATGTGCCGGAATACATCAATGAACTCAAGCGGGATGAAAGGATTAAGCAAGAGCTTCAAATTGCAAGAGCTGTACAGCAATCATTTCTTCCAAGTAAAATGCCCAACGGTAATGGCTTTGAAATTGCTGCTGTTTGTACTCCTGCCCATGAAACAGGCGGGGATTACTACGATTTCATCGAAATGGAAGATGAAAAACTGGCCGTAACAATAGGTGATGTAAGTGGTAAAGGAATTGAAGCCGCTTTTTACATGACCTTTACCAAGGGTGTTCTGCATGCACTGAGTGATGATATTTCATCCACCTCCGAAATGTTAACGCGTATCAATAATCTGTTTTTGAAGAACTCTAAGAGAGGAACATTTATTTCGATCATTTTCGGAATAATAGACTTCAAGAGCAGTACGTTTCGTTTCTCAAGGGGAGGGCATAATCCACTGCTTTTCTTTAATGCAGCAGCAGGTAAAGTGAAAGAGTATCGCCCGTCAGGTATGGGTCTCGGGATGGCGAACGAAGAGCTCTTCAGAGACAATATTTATGAACTCTCGGTGGAATTAAAAAAAGGCGACATCCTGGTTATGTATACAGATGGTGTTGTAGAGGCTACAAATTCTCGCGGTCGGTTTTATGGTGATGCAAGATTGCATAGTATATTGAGGCGGTCTTCAAAACTCTCAGCTGAAAAGATCATCAAGGCACTATCTAATGATCTCATGAAATTCGGAGAAGGTTCTGAACCTCATGATGATATGACGGCAATAGTGATAAAGAAAACATAAAAGAATTGATAACAATAGTAACTTAAAATTATGAAAACACTCAAAACTTTCTGCTTGTCACTCGGCCTCTTGCTGTGCTTCTCAGCTATCAGTACGGGTCAGAGTCTTAACCCAACAGCGCTTGAAAGTGCGCTTATATCAGCTAAAGAGAGCGGTAAAAAGGTTCTGATTGACGTCTACGCTGAATGGTGTCCCTATTGTGAAAAAATGCATACCGAGGTCTATACTGAAACGGATGTCATCAAAGCAGTTAACGAACACTTTTACCTTGTTAAGATCAATATCGAATCGCAAAATGAGGTGAATTTTCTCGGCAACCGTATGACGGAAAGTGATTTCGCCAAAATGCTAAAAAGTTCCAGTTTGCCATCAACATATTTTATGAACAGCAGCGGCGAGCTGCTTGGAATGCAGCCCGGGCTTTTGCCGGCAGATGTTTTTGAAGATCTTCTCACTTTCGTAGGCAGCGATTCCTACGAGTCACTTTCCTTTGAGGAGTACAGAAAAAAGGACGAGTGAGAGCGCATCAAGTTTAATATAAGATCATGAGTAGAAGTCAATCCGTTGAGGACTATTTAAAAGCCATTTATAAATTAGAATCCACTCTTGATGGAAAGGGTGTACCCACCTCTAAATTGGCGAAGGAAATGAAAGTTGCCAATGCATCGGTCACGAATATGGTGAAACGCCTATCGGACCTGGGGATGGTAACTTACAAATCATATTATGGTTCAAAACTGACCGAAACAGGCCGGAAGATTGCTCTTGAAATGATTCGGCATCATCGTTTGCTTGAACTTTATCTGGCGGAAATGCTTGGATATTCCTGGGATCAGGTCCACGATGAAGCCGAAAAACTGGAGCATCATATTTCTGAGCAGTTTGAGGATAAAATTTCAGAACTGCTGAATGACCCTAAATTTGATCCCCATGGTGATCCTATTCCAACAAAAGATGGGATGATGCCGGAGCTTGGTCTGAAGGTATTATCAAGACTTGAAGAGAATATTTCACTTGAGGTGAGACGAGTCAAAAATCAAACGCCTGAACTGCTTCGATATCTAGATGACTATGGCCTTACGCCTGGTGCTGAAGTCATCATAAAGAAAAAAGAACCTTTTGATGGACCGCTTGAGCTAATTGTTAATGGAAACCCGGTGACTCTCGGTTATAAGATAGCCTCTGATATTCTTGTCAAATCAAGCAATTAAATTTGATATCAAGGTTTAATCATTCCATGACACTATCTAGGCTGTGTGATCCAAAGGGTTGGGATAAATAAATTTATAGTTCATTTCTTTCTTCAGTTTTTCATTGCTGATAACCCTATTTATCGATTCGGTCGATGAATCAAATGTTGGTAGTTCCACACTAAAATGATCTGCGGCTGATTGATAGAAGGTTTCTCTGGGTGGATGCCCATCTGATACAGCGTTAAAGACTCCTGAAACAGAATCTGATTCAATAAATTTTCTAACAATCTGAATGCAATCATCCTGGTGAATCAGGTTTACTGGTTTATAGGGAGATGAAAGGTCTTCCTTTCCAGCGAGATAGCGTACAGGGTGCCTGTCGTAGCCATAGAGCCCGCCAAACCTAAGTATGACAACATCGTAGCCTGAATAGCTCTGCAAGAGTTTCTCGGCTTTAAGTATGGCTTTTCCTGATGGGCGCGCAGTTTTTGACAGATCCGCATCTTCTTCGCAATATATTCCTTCTTCAGATGGATACACTGATGTTGAACTGGCAAAAATAACTTGATTAATGCGATTCTCTGAATCGGTTTTCAATATCCGATCACAGACTGATTTTATTTTTTCGGGATATGTGACTTCAATATCACTCTTCCCCCGCTGAGGTGGAATATTTAAAAATAGGCTGTCACTGTCCCAAAAAGCATCATTTGAAGGATCGTTTAAAGTTTCAGGTACTGATAATAAATAAGGCTCAATACCATTCTTCCTGATGATTTCAAATTTCGATTTAGTAGTCGTTGAACCTTTTACGTCATAACCATGGCGTAGCAGGGATTGTCCCAGGGGAAATCCTAACCAGCCACACCCTAAAATTGAAATAGTCATATGCTACATTTTTGATGGGCCAAAATGTATAAACATTACGAGGCAATTGAAAATTATAGGTTGAAATTGAAATTGAACCTTGAGGTTTTGAAGAGCATCTGATCAATTGTAAGAACCGGGTTGAATCAATCTATGCGCTTGCATTGTATCTATAGGTAAATAGGATAATATCTTAGGGAGCGAAAAATTGGCCAAGAATAGCTTCATATGATCTTCTTTGAGATTACATAAGTTAACTGTCTTTATAGAACTTGTTGTTGGAAGGAATTTTTTATTGATATGGCTACAAAAAAAATTGCGATAATTGGTGCGGGGATTACAGGACTATCCGTTGCATGGCAGGCAAAAAAGCTAGGTGTAGAAATTGATCTCTTCGAGAGCAAGAAGAAGGGTGGAGGTGTGATACAAACAGAATCAAATGGAGAGTGGAGATATGAACTCGGTCCTAATACATTACTGCTGAAAGACCCTGAAATTGAAGAGCTCATCGAATCAGTTGGTTTATCATCGCGTTTGGAAACCGCCAACAGTGAAGCGTCGAAAAGATTTATTGTCAGGGATGGAGATCTTCAGGCACTACCTCAATCATTCAAGGATTTCCTGAAAACCCCGCTTTTTTCAGGAAAAGCTAAAGCTCGGTTGATGGGAGAGCCATTTGTTGGAAAATCCGATTCCGAAGTATCAATTGCTGATTTTTTTGAAAATCGATTCGGCAAAGAAATTCTAGATTATGCTGTTAATCCATTTATTGCGGGCATTCACGCAGGGAAACCTGAAAATTTGTCTGTCAAACATGCATTTCCGGCTCTTCATGAGCTAGAACAGTCGTCTGGGTCAGTTATTCTTGGCGGACTTCGAAAAGTATTCAAGCGAACGGGGACAAAGAAGATAAAAAGACGACTTATATCCTTTGAATCGGGACTTCAGGAGCTGCCTGAAAAGCTAATGTCACAAATTAGCAATATCCATTTTGACCATACTCTCGAACGCTCTGAAAAACGTGAAGATGGATGGCATATCTATACCAATAATGGTGAATATGGTCCTTATAGCGATTTGGTTGTGACCATACCTCTACATAAATGGGATGAAGAAAAACTTCCTTTAACAAAAGCATCGGCTAAGAAACTTCAAAACGTAACTCATCCGCCGCTATCAATGATGATTTTGGGATATAAGAAAGCGGATGTTAAACATCCGTTAGATGGATTTGGATTTTTGGTTCCAGAGGTGGAAAACCGATCGGTATTGGGCGCGTTATTTACTTCAACGCTATTCAAAAACAGGGCACCCAAGGGGCACCATCTGCTAACCGTATTTACAGGCGGGGCACGGCAACCTGAGACTGCCCGAATGGAGAGTGAAGAACTATTGAAACTTGTTGAAGATGATCTCAAAAGTCTCATTGGATTACGCGGGTCACCTGTGTTTAAAGATCACATCTACTGGCCGAAATCGATTCCTCAATACGAAACCGGTTACGGTGAAATCTATTCTGTTTTTGATGAGCTTGAAAAAGATAATCCCGGGCTTCATCTTGCTGGCAATTTTCGGCACGGCATATCGGTACCTGACTGTATCAAAAACGGGTTAAACCTTGGTGAAACTCTCGCGACGTACTGATCAGTAACTGCGTGAAGAGAAGAGTTCAAGCACATTCTGCAGAACATTCTGACTAATTTTTGTAAGGCGCTCACCGCGACCAAGCGCAAGAAACCTGAGGAGCAGACGCAAATCATTTAGCAACAGAGGTGGATGAGTAACAAGAGTTTCATTTTCGATGACAAACTTCCAGTCAATATCACTGCTGAATTCAACTCCCTTTCTTTCCATAGATTCTTTATAAATATTTGCAATCAAGCCATACCCAATGGTCGAAGGATGCAGGCCGTCGAGACTGAATATACCACCACGGTCTAGTTTTCTGCTATCGTCTTTCAGGCGGATATAGTCGGTGGATATTCTTGGTTTATTACCATCATCTACCAAGTAAGATGTATCAGGATTCTGCTTCAGTGCTTTTATGAAAGAATCGGGAAATGGCCTGACTTTATTTGCCCCCAATCGTCTTCTGGCAGCTGCAGAAACGTATTGACCCACCGGAACCACATGAAAACCAAATTCTTCACTTAGTTCGTAAATGATTTTGTTGTATTGATCAATATGCTGATCGAGTGTTATTGCATCCTGTTTTGTCAGATGTGCGTGTTTTTCGGGATTAAAATCTTCGTCCCAAATCCAGAATCTGGAGTAGTAATCAAAATAACCGCTTCTTGGCTTTGATTTATCACTGTTTACACCACGAATGGCTGGTGGTATCGTCATATACGGCAAAGTAGGAACAAAGACACGTTTTGCCCCTATTTTTGACAATTTTTGGTACAGTATCCGGGTTTCATCCTCAAAATGTTCAGGTCGGAATACAGTACACGTGCGTTTATGATGCGGAGCATTCAAATCGTGTTCTTCAGAGTAGATGAGATTAAGGTTTGTGACTGCACCTACAATATTATTATGGCCCAGGCAACAGATTAAATTTTCGATCCCCCCGTCATCCTGAAGCAGCTGAACGTTATCAATCATCGAATGCCGGCTGAGTGTCTCCGTTTGAGAAGGGTTAAGTACCAGCCGTGCAGTTATAAAGAGAGCCTCATCAGGCAGCACGTTGAATACCGTATAACGGGGTCGATTATTTTCTATCTGATCTTCACAGTAGTTGCTATTCATCAGCCATGAATCACTTATTGCAGTGCCCCAGATTCCCTGATTGTGATACGGTTTATCCCGAATTACGGCTAGTGATTTTTTATTACCTTCCCAGTACTCTTTGATACGCCGAAGCGTTTTATAAAGATGGGTACCTGCCTTAAGGTATTCATTCCAGGTTATCTCATCCCCGAACTCATCGGCCATGCCGCGCACAAGTACTTCTATATTTATAGGAATCCCGGCCTGGGCTGTAAAAAGTGGTGTTTCAAATGAAGTCTCTTTTCCAAGAGATTTTGCAAGAATAGCCGGAAAACTTAGATCTGTACGGTAAATACCGCCATTCTTGAATCCCTGAGCCATGCTGTCTCCTAAAGAAACGAGGCGATGTTTATAAAAAGTCCGTCTGCTAAACACGAGATGATTTCATTATCTTTAACTCCAACGTGACAATAATCAATGTACTGTCAATTTAATAATAAATCAGATGTCAGAACCGGAAAATGATTTACAGAAATTTCGAGAGCAGAGAGAGGCGATGAATGAAAAAATCCTCGATCTGAATCACCTCGGAATAAAACGATTTTTTAACCTTGACTCCAACACCTATAAAGATGGTGCCCTGCCAACTCAAACAAAAGAGCTGCTGGGACTTGTGGCATCAACTGTGTTGCGCTGTAATGATTGTATTGACTACCATTTAGAACAGTGTGCCAAAACCGGCTCATCTAAAGAAGAGATTATTGAATCACTTAATGTGGCTTTGATTGTGGGAGGCAGCATTGTCATTCCTCACTTGAGGCACGCTATACAAACAGTAGAAATCTTAGAATCAGAAGGATTGCTATAGATGAGCCGGTTTATTTATTTAGCTGCTATTATCATTTGCTTGCTAACGCCGCTGCGTAGCTATGGACAGGCTCCGGCAAATAATCAGTCAAAAGGCCTTAACTATTCATTTTATCCCGTTTTCGGATACTCTTCCGACATTGGGTTTTTTGGTGGCGGTCTGTTTCAAAGGATCGATTATGCTGATGGATTCCGGCCATTTTTGACCAATACACTTGTTGATATAACAGGATCAACAAAAGGTCAGTGGGTGGCCTCTTTAGAGTATGAGAAAACCCGGGCGTTTGGCAGACCACTTCGTACCAGAAGCGAATTTAAAGCGTTCAGAAATCCAATCAGTAACTATTTTGGCATTGGCAATGAGACTGATTTTTCGGACTCTGATTTTAGTGAAGGACTTTATTATCTGTTAAAGCGAAGAATCGTAACCCGGTTTGAAATACGCAAGCCATTGCGAACCATAAGTGATCAAAAAAAATTAGAAGGCGTCCTTCGCTTTAAAGTTTCTTACACAGATAATGAGGATCAGGGGGCTGACACTCAATTTGTACAATCTCCACCAACGGGTGCTTCTGGGGGCTGGGTGAATACAATTGGTGCAGGGCTGATATATGATATCAGGAATAGTGAGTTTGATCCAAGGTCGGGTATAAGAGCTGAGGCAGGAGCTGATTTTTCTCCCGTGTTTGCTGGCAACGACTTTGGTTTCTCTTATTATTTTGCTGAATTCACTACTTATGCACCCATCCTGAAAAATACGGTATTTGCACAGCGGTTTGCTGCGGAACATACAATTGGGTCAGTACCATTTTTTGAACTTCCTGCATTGGGTAACGAGGAAGGGTTGCGTGGCTATGCACTGAATCGGTTTTTAGGAAACAGTTCTGTTATTTATATGGCTGAAATGAGAACCTGGGTATTCAGCTTTTTAGATGATCAGATTAAGCTTGGTGGCCACCTGTTTTTCGATACCGGTCGGGTTTTTTCTGACTCAGATTCATCTGAATTTTTAAAAAACTGGAAACAAACATGGGGAATGGGCGGAGCCATGTCGCTTTTCAATCCCGACCTCATATTGAGAGGTGAAATTGGTATATCGAATGAAAGTTATAGAATATATGCAGGTGTTGGCTATACATTCTGAGCAATAACATAACCATGACTATGACCATGACTTTGAATACGAATTGATTTATTTGAAATTTAAAATTTTGTAAATGAGTAAAGGCAAACTGTTGTTCACAGCTTCCCCGATAGCATGTGGAGATATGATGTATATATTGGAAGAAGAAAAAGAGAAGTTTCTGCATCTTCCACTGGAATCATATGAGGATAATACCGAGAAGGTTGCTTCAGCCTTACTTAAGAAAAACGTCGATAATTTTGAATTTGTAATTTACGGTACTCTTAGAAATGCCATCTATTTTGAAAAATGGATGAACCAAAACAAATTATTGGCTGATTTCCAGAATCTCGTTCATTTCTGTCTTGATAAACCGACATCAGAATTTCTTGAGTCGAAAGGAATTCCTGTTATTCAGCCGCGAGAGCATGCAAAACCAATTGATATCCTTGAGTTTATGCTTAGAATTTCTCGCGAGGGAAAAACACTTTATCCCACATGTTCAAATAAAACTGAGGAGATGCCGGGACTTCTTCAGGAACTTGAGATGGATATTGCTGAATTTTCTGTGTGTAAAGAAATAGGGCTCACGCCTGAAGAAGTAGAAAGCTCAAGGGAGACATTATCAGAATCGGATGTGTCAGCTGTTCTGTTTCACAACCGTTCTGCTGTCACACGAGCATTTGCCGCTTTTCCTGATCTCAACGTAAAGAAACTGACTGTTATCTCAGGGAGTGCGGGTGTAACACAGCATCTGATAAGCAAAGGTATTGAGCCGCATTATGAGGCAGAGGGATCTTGGTATTCGATAGAAAAGCTGGTGCTAAAAGAGTACTTGCAAAAAACTTACAAACTGTAGCTCTTACTTCAGTTCGACCAGCGTGCAGCCCGGTCCTCCGTGCTCCCATGGCGCTAGATTATAACTTTTGATTTCTTCCCGTTCATCAAGATGCTCGTGAACGAGTTTTTTCAAAATGCCTTCTCCTTTACCATGAACTATTTCAACCTGCCTGAGTCCTCTGCTTACGGCTTTGTCGAGATAGTGCATCAGTTCCTTTACGGCGTCATCTCCCCGATAACCTCGAATATCGAGTTTTGGCTTTACTGAGAGATCGATCTGCTCAGAACCACCGTAGCTTCTGGTCTTCTGTTGCTTTTTTTTCTTTGGTGGTGAAGAGACCGAGATTTTCTTGAGCTTAGATTTTATTTTCATACCGTTTACCAGGATGGTTGCCTGGTTACCAGATATATCAACAACTTCACCCGATGTGCCACTTTCCCCGATAGTTACAAAATCACCAACTTCCGGTTCTTTACCGGACGATTTTTCCTCCATCCGTATGTCAAGATCAGCTTTACCCCGTTTAACTGCCTGTTTTGTATTCAAAATATCATTGCGGGCTTCTCTGATCGCCTCCTTATCTTCCTGTCCCGCTGTAATGATTTTTTCTACAGCAGCCTCAATGCGCTTATTCGCAGTTTGCATGATGCGATCCGCTTCTCTGTATGCTTCGTCTAGTTTTTTCTTTTTCTCACGATCAAACTCTTTCTCCTTTTTTTCGAGTCGCTCAGTATGTTCAAGAGCTTCTTTTTTAAGCTGATCAAGTGAACTTCGCTCAGATTTGATCTCCTGAATCTGCTTCTCAAGTGAAAGAAGCAGATCACCCATTTTATTTCGCTGATTTCCTAGCAGATCTCTTGCACGTGTCATCACCTCTGAGTGGAGGTTCATGCGGTCAGCTATCTCAAATGCATAGCTGCTTCCGGGAACGCCTTTCCTGAACCGATAAGTTGGAGAGAGAGTCTCCTGATTGAATTCCATTGCACCATTCACAATGCGCGGATGCTCATGGGCAAAAACTTTCAGAGAGCCGTGATGCGTTGTTCCAATTACGCGCGCCCCGGAATCAATGAGTTCTTCTATAAATGACTGAAAAAGAGCACCTCCTTCATCCGGATCCGTACCGGTTCCGGCTTCATCAATGAGAACGAGTCCGCCATCAGCAACAAGATCCAGTGTTTGCCGCATCCATTGCAGGCGAGATGAGAATGTACTGAGGTCATTTTCGATAGATTGATCGTCGCCTACATCAATAAATAGACCACTGAGAACAGGAAGTGAAGAATCTGGTTGAACAGGGACAGGGTAGCCCATTTGATGCATGTAGCAAATCAACCCTACGGTTTTCATTGCAACAGATTTCCCCCCGGCGTTGGGCCCTGTGATGATCAACCCACGCTCATCTTTATCAAGGGAGAGCTGAAGGGGTACGACCTCTTCACTGTTTTTTTCCAGCCTGTTTTTGAGAATTAAATTGGGGTTTCTTGCATCCCGAAGCGATAGCCTACGATTGTCAGAAAGCTGTGGAACTGATCCTTCAAGAGTTATCCCAAGTTGCACACGACTGTTAAGAGCATCAAAAAAACCGATATTATTCATGTTCTCGCGTAAAGCATCAGAATATGTTCTGACTGTGCTTGTAAGCTCTCGAAGGATACGCTCAATTTCGCGCTTTTCATCTGCTTCAAATTCCCGAATATCATTATTGATCTGAAGGGCGTCTACAGGTTCAACGTAAACGGTCTGTCCGGATGAAGACACATCATGTACAAATCCCTGAACCTTACGCTTGTATTCAGCCTGAATTGGAAGCACCATTCGTCCGTTTCTTATGGTAGGGCCTTCGTCCGAGCTCATGCCTTTTTCCCTGGCTTTTTTCATCAGCCGATTTATAGTCTTGCGCAACTGACCTTTTCGGCGATTCATTTTTTTCCTAATCGATTGAAGCTCAGGACTGGCATCATCTCTGAGGGCACCGGAATCTGTTATAACTCCCGAAATTTCATTTTCAAGGGGTTTTAAAGAAATAAGACGCTTAACGTGCGGCGTAAGCGCTTCAGCTTCAATTTCATTATTATTAAAAAAATCTTTAATCAGCCGTGCCTGGCGGGCATTATCATAAACAACCGGGAAAGCTTCCAGTGAAAGCATAGCGCCTTCAACTCTTGCATCGCTAATGATGTCCCGAACGTCTTTAAGTTGCTTTAATGGATGTGTGCCTTGTTTTTCTATAACAGACATCCAGTTTTGTGTTAATTCATTCAGCTCAATTACTCTGTCAGCAGATCCTGCAGGAAGTTGCTCTTTCAGGCGTTCTTCGCCGTAAGGAGTGTAGGTGTGTTTTACAGCTTCATCAATTATGAGTGTAAAGCCGATCTTCTCTGGTAAGTTCGGAGGATATATTTGCATTTTGGTATTCATTGTATAAAGATCGGTATCTTACAGCTTAATTTGAAACGTAGTGTAGTTCGGTTTTTGTAAAGCTCTTATGGTTGAATAAAATTAGGTTTAACCACAAATTTCAAACTGATGACGTTCACGAGTACCTGTTCAAATAAATCAAATTATTATTGATGAAGATATTTAAAGTAGATGCATTTACTGACTCACTTTTTTCCGGAAATCCGGCTGCTATCGTTATAGTTGATAATTGGTTGAGTGATAATCTTATGCAAAAAATAGCAATGGAGAATAATCTGTCTGAAACTGCCTTCATTTTAAAACGAGAAGACTCACAGTATGAAATTCGCTGGTTTACACCTGAGACGGAGGTAGATCTATGTGGCCATGCTACACTGGGCGCAGCCCATGTGATACTGTCACATTTAGAAAATCAAAGTTCAAATGTATTATTTAATTCAAAAAGCGGAGACCTCAGAGTAGAGAAATCAGGCAAAATGTATTGGCTTGATTTTCCATCTCAGCCTCCAAAGCCTGTATCTATTTCAAAACTTTTACCAGAAGCTATTGGCACCATACCACTATATGCTGGATATAATGTGGATTTGATGGTGCTGGTAGAAAGCGAAAAAATTGTGAGAGAAATGACTCCGAATCTGCAAATGATAAAGAATCTGGATGTCCGCGGAGTAATCGTAACTGCACCATCTGAGAGGGAGTCAGTAGATTTTGTGTCAAGATTTTTTGCACCTGCTGTTGGTGTTGCCGAAGATCCTGTTACAGGGTCAGCTCATACAGTTCTTACACCATTTTGGGGCAAACGATTAAATAAAAAACAGCTTAATGCTCAACAGATTTCTAAACGAGGCGGTAATTTAACCTGTATAGATGAAGGTGAACGGGTGAAGATTGGTGGATCTGCCGTCACCTTTCTTGAAGGGTCTATTTCTCCGTAATTATATGATTCTGCTCATCAGTCTATTGATAATTGGGGTTTTCACCGGCATAATTGCGGGAATATTTGGCATTGGGGGTGGTGTGCTTTTCACTCCGGTTTTATTCTTTGTATTTGGGGTGGCAGGAGTGGAGCAGCCGGTAGCTTGGACAATTGGGACATCATTATTTTGCACTTTTTCGGCCTCCTTAAGCAGTTCAATTCAGCAGATGAATCAACGAAACAGTTATTTGAAGGAGGGTTTGCTTGTGGGCCTGTTCGGAGCGGCAGGTGTCTATTTCGGTAAGCTGATCTCAACGTCCGACTTTTATACTGAAGAAGTGTTCGTGAGCATTTTTGCTTTTCTGTTGCTCATTGTTTCATACATGTTTTATAAAAGGGGACAGGCACAAAAAACTATTCACTCAAACCAAGATCCGGTACTTTTGAAAAAATCTTTTTTAAGCGGTTTTGGAGGAGGAGTTGTAGCATCTTTGGCCGGAGTTGGGGGAGGTGTGGTAATTGTGCCTGCCTTGAATCTGGGGTATAAGATTAATATTGCTAAGGCTGTGAGCGTTTCATCACTGGCAATTTTAATTATTTCCTTATCAGGCTGGATGCAGTTCGCTTTAGATAACGCTGCTGCTTCAGGAGCAACTAACTATACTTTGGGGTTCGTAGATTTTGGATCAGGCTTACCACTTATAGTTGGTGCTTTTATGGGGGGTTTTATCGGTGTGAAAGCTGCGAAGAAACTTCCTCAGGATAAAAGACAGGTACTGTTTTCAGTACTTTCACTAATTGTGGCTGCACTAATGATATACAGTATACTGTAACAATTCAGAATCGGTTACAGAATACTTCATCAATGGCGAGAGGAGTGTAGCTATCGATTTATCAGACTATATCATAATTGAAAAGAAGAACATATGTGAATCAATACCCGGATTCTCCAGTCCGGTATTGGCGTTCGACATATGCTGCAGTATGTAACCAAATTGAATGTCAGTGTTATGAAACATCTTCATTTCAATTCCGGCGCCTAAATTAATCAAATAATTAATCGAAGCTCCGTTTCCCTTTGGAAATTTATCATTCAATAATATTCCGCCCGCAGAGACAAATGTAAAAGGATTGACAGGCCTGGACTCAGAAAAAGGCATAAAAATGTTGACAGGTACTACACCGATTCCAAATCGGTAATCTTCGGGGCCATTATCACCATTGATTGGATAGTGGAGATGATGTGTTAAGATGATTTCAGATCCCAGGCGTGCCTGGAAAGTACCATACGCTAGCCTTGAGTGCCATATCTGACCGCGGAGAGAAAAAGATCGGCTGTTTTTAATTTTCCCCCATGCTATGAAGCTTTTAGGCGAGTAAATTGCGGATATTCCGAATCTTAAATCCGATTTTTTAGTGGTATCAAATGGATCAGACGCAAACGCAGGATATGATATAACTATAAATATCTGCAGGATGGTTGATACCCATATGAATATCAATGCTTTTCTTATAAGAGCACGCATTTTATTGCGTTTTTCTTTGATACACAATTATGGCAGAAATCCATATAAATATCCAGCCTGCTGCTGTAACATACCATTGACCATAGATCAGAATAGCACTCGACGCTAAATAAATGATGTGATATACCCAGAGAGGTGCTTCTGATACTTTCTTTTCAGTAATTGCCCTGAAATTGTTGCTTAATAATGAAAAGAGACGTGCCACTACCATCAAGGCAGTATAAACATAGACTACATACGTCAATACAGTGTACTCGTAAAATACAGCTATAGCAATGACGACAAGCGCAAATACATCAACAACGATTTGTTTTATCCACTCCATAATTAGATATAAAGGGGATATGGGGAAATATGTTTACCTGTCCTGTAGCTTATATCTATATAGATAATTATGCGTTTTCCTGAAGCTCAATGACTTCACGTGCCTGAAGCCCTTTCTCTCCCTCGGCAATTGTAAATTCTACTTTTTGTCCTTCGGCAAGTTTTCTGAATCCATCAGACTGAATTTCAGAATAATGAACAAAAACGTCCTCTCCGTCTTCACGTGTTATGAACCCGTAGCCTTTGCCATTATGAAACCATTTAACTGTGCCAACTTCTCTTACTTCTTCCATGGTAAATCCCATCTTAGTTCCCGGTGATAGTTTACAACAGCTTGATCCTATTTGAATCAAAACCATCGCGACTAAAATAGTTTGTAAAAACCTTTTAAGCAATATTCATTATGAAATTGATTATAGTTTTTCCATAGGTATTTTCTGTAGTAATAGGTATTTAGCAATTTAGAAGATCATTTATCGTAAACTTAAACTCTTAAAAGGTCGAAAAATATGCGGCAAAAGTTTTTTAAATGATCCTGGATATACATTTTGATCTGATAAATGGGCTGGAATTTTACGAAACTTTACCTGCTGCAATCAAACACTTACTGCGCATCTGGAGAAATATGAATTGAGACTGGAAATCGGCTTAGAGAGGTTCTTATAGTATCGATTACTCAGATTGGGTATCAGTTTCAGCTTCTTCAGGTGTGATCTTTTCAATCCAAAACCAATGTGAGGAACGGTATGCAGGCAGCTCATCTCGAACGGGAGAGATCCATATATTGCCATATCTGTTTTCAATATCTACAATATAACCTGACAACGAAACGAGTTGTCCCCTGCGAAGTGAGGATATTTTATCATGAACCTGTTCAGTTGCTGGAATAACATGTGTCATCATTAAATGTTGATGAATATTCCCTTGTTGATAGGGCGGTTTAGCCATTTGTACCTCATAGGACCGGTCTTCAATGTTGACCAGCATCCTGGTAAGTAAATCCTCGTCTGACATTCTATCCCATGAAAGTAAAAGATCAAAAGGTGAAATACTGCTCATATGTTCAAACCAATACCGATTCTTTGCAATAACCCGAACGGTGCCACTAATTTCAAATTTGGGAGTTATAATAAAGTTTTCGGTTTCTATAGTATTTGGAAAAACAATCTTTTCAATTTCCGGTTTGGAGTCTGCGATAACACCCGGACCATAACGCACAGGTCGCTGCTCCCAAAGGAGATAGCAAATAATGAGTATGATGATTAAGTATAAGTGCTTCAGCATAAATTAATGGGTTACTCACAGATCGATTTCCACTACATAAAATCCTTGTAGTAGATACTGTTCAGAAAAATATTAGAAAAAGGCGCTAACAACTTTTCTAGGTAGTAACAAGAGCACAAAAGTGGCCGATTGTTACAAATTTTGAGACCAATCCTAATGACTTAGAAAGGGATCACTGAATAAAGTGATTCCCAATCTATTATCGGTCAAATTGAGAATTTGCTTAATTGATGAGTTCTTGGGTATTCAATTGCTTGCCAGTTACGTAGAAAGCTAGTTGAAATTAACTTGCAAACCTGCTTGAAGTGATCTCGATGCACCGGGTTCGAAATAATAACCGCCAAATGCGTTAATGTTCAGACTTGTGGCATATGTTTCGTCGAAAATGTTACCCACATTCAGAAATGGGCGTAATGATGTGTTGCCACCAAGTTCAATTTTATCAGTTGTCCACCGTAAACTTGTTACAACATAACTATCGGTGAGGGCTGTATTTTCACTATCAGCTGGATATCGGTCGGTATATCGAGCGTCGATAGTGAATTGCTGAGTTCCGGGGCTGAAGGTAAAAATAGCGCCACTTTGAAATGATGGCACACCGGGCAAATCGTTACCGTCGAGCTCTCCTCCATTGAAAACAGCTCTCATCACATTGGCCATAAGTTCAATAGAGTAGATTGGGTGGGTCGAAAAACTAAAAGAAGATTCAATTCCATAATGGTCGGTCTCACCCTCATTTCTGAAAAATGTTGGCCCATCCTGCTCTGTCTGAAAACTAACGAGTAAATTCTGAACCTTCATTCTATAGACCGTGACATCATATCTGGCGTTAATTTCAGATAAGGAACCACGAACGCCCGTTTCAAAACTTATGGCTCGTTCCGGATCTACATCCTGATTAAATCCATTTCCGCCGCCCGGACGATTTACCAGCTCTGTTGTAGTAGGTGATTCAAACGACGTGCTGAAATTTGCAAAAATCTGAGAGTTGTTAAAGCTGTAATTTAGTCCTAAACTAGGATTTACAGAGAAAAAATCACGCTCACCATCGATGTCGTTTCCAAGTTCATCTTCTGCCCTGAAGGTGATCCAGTCAGCCCGAATGCCACCACTTAATGTGAAATCATCTGTGAGCGGGACTGCAGAACGTAAAAAGAGTGCATTATTAAACACGGTTTCCGTTTGCTGAACACTCACCTGATCACCCCGTTCGCCATTTATGTTATTGGTTTCGAGGCGATCATCATTCTGAATTTTAATTTCAGCACCTGCATCAAGCTCAAAAGGAAGTGATTGGAATGAAAAGGTGCCTCTTGCTCCTCCTGCATACCGTTCGAGCCCTATAAAGCCAAATGGCAAGGGGTTCTCGAGATCTCTGTAAGTACCATGCGTACTTAACTCCATCACGCCGGCATTAAAAGTATGCAGATATGAGAGTCCTAACATGGCCTGATCAAAACGCTTTCCTGCACTGGTATTTTGAAAATTACTTCGTGCTGTTTTAGGAGCATTCTCAAGTTGAGATTCAGTCAATGCACCGGGATGTTGAGCTTTTGGCATGGACGTGTAGTTTACGTTCAGAGTGATGCGGCTATTCTCTGATAAGCTTTGCTCTACACCCAAACTGCTTCTGAAAAGTTCAGCTGCACTGTAATTTCTGTAGCCTTCGGTTTCAAAATACGTTGTGTAGCCGTAAATCCTTGACGAACTGCTTGAGTAGTTCCATTGCAGCTCTTGTTTTAGCGTTCCGAAGCTTCCGCCATATCCTCTATATTGCAAAAGCGGGGCATCAACCCTTGGAGTTGTTGACAGATACAAGACGCCACCACTGGAATTCCCCCAAAAAGTTGCTGACGGTCCTCTTAAAACTTCAATTCTTCGCACAGTAGCAGGGTCAATCATGCTCATAATTGTCTGCCCATCAGCCACGGTAAGTGGCAGGTCATCGAGCAGCACTTGAACGCCTCTGACACCAAAAGGTGATCTCCAGCCAAGCCCGCGAATCGACATTCTCTCTCCCAAAGCGTAATTCTCTCGATTACTGATTGTGATTCCGGGAATTGTGAATGTAAGATCGTCCATTGTCATTGCGGGGCGGGCTGCAATTTCTGCCGAATCCCGTAATCGGTAGCTCAACGCCATTGGTGCTGTTCCTATAGAAATAGGTGAATAAGCTGCCTCAATAAACACAGTTTCGAGTTCTGCTTTTAGCGAGTCGGGAATTGTTTGTGCATCAGAAGTTGACACCATCAAACACATAATTAGTGATGATGATATGAAAACAATTTTTAAAAACTTTCGTAGAGTATTGTACATTAAGGACAAGTTCTGTTTGTATTTAAATGAAATGGCGGTAGAAAGAAAGCTAACATACAAATGACCGGTGACATTCTTAAAATATGAGATCAGCTGAATCATTCCATAGATACTTTTTTTTACACGGCGAATGGATTCTGCTTGCTGGTGCCTTGCTGTCTATGACGTTAATCAATCCATACGAGCATACTCATACACTTTGCCTTTTTGAAAATTTAGGAATTACATTCTGCCCCGGAGAAGGATTTGGACGATCAGTTGCTCTGCTTGTGAGAGGAGAGTGGTCGGAGTCTTTTCAGATGCACCCACTTGGGATTCCGGGAGCGACAATTATTCTACATCGAATATACTCAATATTTAAACGTAACCAATCAATCAAATTATGATCATGAAGAAAGCTCTTAAACATTTCCCGGAACTCGAAGGCGATGAACTTCAGTATATATCGAACACAATTGACGGATTGTCAGATGATGAGCTTGAGCTGTTCAAATCCATTTATAAAGCCCGTAGAAAAGATCCGGTTGTATTCATGATTATGATTCTTCTCGGACTGGTGGGGATTGCAGGTGTTCATCGGTTTTTCATTGGTCAGATTGGAATCGGAATCCTCTATTTTCTGACGGGAGGATTATGTCTGATTGGTACCATTGTTGATTTGATCAATTATAAAAGCCTTAGCTTCGAATATAACCGGGAAATTGCAATTGACGCCATTAATCAGATAAGATAATTTATGAACCCTGACAGAGACACGTCGAAAGAATTAATGCGATCATACATCTCATCTGAAAGCCTCAGAAATCATTGTGAGATGGTAGCAAGAGCTATGGAGGGATATGCCAGGAAGCTTGAGAAGTCAGAGGAAACAGTCGATAAATGGTGGACGACTGGTCTGCTGCATGATCTTGACTGGGAAAAATATCCCGATGAGCACCCCGCAGAGGCAGTAAATAAAATTCTGCCGGACAATGGATATGATGGGGAGATAATTGGAGCAGTTGAAGCTCATGCACCTGACAGAACCGGAAGAGAACCAACGTCAGAAATTGAAAGATATCTGTTTGCGTGTGATGAAATCAGCGGTTTTATGAACGCTGTATCGCTGATGCGTCCAAATGGTTTTTCTGATATGAAGGTTAAGTCGGTCACAAAAAAACTGAAAGACAAAAAATTTGCCGAAAATGTCCCAAGGGATGACATAAAAAAAGGTGCCAAATTAATCGATTTAGAATTGCGGGATCATATTCAAAATCTTATTACGTTTTTTAAAGACGATTTTTGATACACCACATTTTAGTCATAGAAAGAATTTTAATCTAACCGGAACTGTTAATTGTAAAAAGTACCCTTTCAAGGTACTGCAATTTGTTTTCAGGCTATTTGTATTAAATAATGAATTATCCAAATTTCAGGGAGTCTCTGGCAGCTCTTTTGATTTTTCTTATCGGTTTCATGGTGGTATTCGGGATTCGATATTCCCGACTTTACAGCGATGATTCTATCAGCTCCAATAGCACTGTTGAAGTACTATTGCATAACCCCATTGGACTAGAGGAACTCTACACTACTCTCGACTCTCTTGAAGTTACCGTAGATTATGAAAACCTGAAGTGGGCAGGCAGGCTTATGGGCTGGCGATCTTTCAGGCCGGGCAGGTACGAAATACATTCAAACATTTCGTTTACCGAACTACTATCTAAAATGGGACGCGGTATTCAGGATCCAGGAAATGTTGTGGTACATAGTGGTATTGATATCTCTATGCTCAGTGACCGGCTTGCCGGACAATTGAAGGCTGATTCACTTTCGTTTGCAGAGCAATTCTCAGATAGTTCAGATCTTGCACTTGAACTCGGATTAAATGGAGAAAGGTTATTTTCAAGAATGTTGCCTAATACATATGAAATGTATTGGACAAGTTCTCCGGAAGCTGTAATCAGACGTATTTACAGAGAGTTTGAAGAACAAGTGATTGACCGTCTGTCTGAAGATATTGAACAAAGCCCATTCACTCTCAATGAAATTATAACGCTGGCATCAATTGTAGAGTGGGAGGCAAAAGATGCAAATGAAAAAGCCCGAATCAGTGGTCTTTATCAAAACCGGCTCGATCGAAATATGCGATTACAAGCGGATCCGACCGTGATTTATGCACTTGGAGAACGGCGCAGGCTATTGTACGATGACTATAGCTTTGAGCATCCTTATAACACCTACATGAATAGCGGTTTGCCGCCGGGGCCAATCACAAACCCTGATTTGAGATCAATTCGTGCTGTTCTCAATCCAGAGGAGCATGAATATTTATTTATGGTTGCTACGCCTGAAGGCAGTCACGACTTCAACGAGACATTTGAAGAACATAAGGAATCGAGTAAAAACTGGCGCAGCTGGATACAGGAACAGTATCGCATAAAGCGTGAATTGGAAAGGGAAGAAGCAATTAATCGATAATACGGCTTAATGATCGATGCAGTCAGGATAAGGATAAAGAAATACTTTCAGGTTTTACTCACTTCCATTAGCTGCACTTTCAATGTTCATTTGCTCAGCAGCCCGCGGTGTCAAAGGTCTGATATTGACGTGCTGATTAATTCGCTCTCCATTCATATTAATTCTGATCGCTGTACCGTTGTAAGGAGCACCTGATCGTAAAGAGTGGGTCAGATGTGCAGGGTTTCCAGCTTGCGACATACTGGTAAATAAGTAATTCCCTATGTCATATCCCAATTTTGAAAACTGATCGGGTTCGATTCCAAAACGGGTTTGGTAGTCTTCTTCAAATAACTGAACGGCTGACGTATCAGCTGTGCCTCCAAACGCCTGAGAGTAATAAATCTCGAAATTTCTTTCCTGCCATCCTGATAAATTCGCATTTTCCCACTCTTCAGAACCCATGATAATCATATCACTTCCAAGAACTTCTAAATCAGTCATTAAAAGATTCATAAGCGTGTTTGCAGCCTGACCTGTGAATGGCGCATAGATTCCTTCCGTGGGTATATAATTCAGGGAATCAATCTCAACAGAGTTGGTGGAAAACACTTTCGTAAAATCTGTAAGATCGTATCCCAGTGATGAAAAATCTTCCTCAATGTAGTACGATACAAATGCTCCCAGTCGTTCAGCTTCTTGTCTGAAACTGCGGGCTGAGGCGGTCCCCAAAGCATCAGTTGGTGTGATAACTGCTAGCGTATCAAGGTTGAGCTCCTGAACTGCATACTGTGCCATTTCCCGTCCGTGAACTTCAAATGTAGGATTCATTTGAAACGTATAGTTATAATCCAGGTTAATTTCATCCGAATTGGCTAGTGGAGCAATCATTGGTACACTATACTGTTCGGCTAACCCTGCCATTCGAGCAGCCGTTTCAGAGAATAAAGGCCCAATCACAGCATCAGAGAAGTCCTTCCAAACAGCTTCATGAAAAGATTTAGCAGTAGAATCCGGGTCCCGATAAGAGTTTCTGAAATTCAATGCTATTTTTTTATCGCTGAATCTGCTGTTGAAGTCCTCAGCAGCCAGGGTGATGCCATAAAACAGATTGCGCGGTACGATCATGTTTGACTCTGGGTCTTCATCAGCTGGCAGTATGACGCCAATATTGTAAACCATACCATCAGGTACTGCCAATGACTGTGGTTCCGAATTAAGGTTGACTGATCTGTTAGAACTGTTAAGTTCCGTAATAAGAGCCATTCGTTGATTTTTATCTGTCACTCGTTCCAGAAAAACGGATACAAGAGCTTCGTAATCCAGATTATTCACATATCGGCTGGCTGAGCTGACAACATCCTGCGCCACTTCCGTGTAATCGGTTAATTGAATAACCTCAAAACGTTGATCTAGCGTAAGAAACTGCAATAATTGTCTGTAAAATTGCTGAGCATCAATTTTTGCACGCCCACGTTCATCAGACGTTATCAACTCGTGGAGAAGGTCTATACTTTTCGTATAATTTTTCATACTGAAGTAAGAAAGACCAAGCGTAAATTCAGCTTCCTGACGAAAGGCTACTTCATCAGACAGTTCAATAGCCTGTTGTAGATATTGGTTTGCTATCAGATAATTTTGTTGATCGAAATGACTTTTACCGGCAAACAGAAGGGAGCGTTGATCGTTTAACGATGTGAAAATTTCAAGTGCTTCCTCATACTGTTGTTGTTCATACAATTCGAGACCATCTTCAAAAGATTGAGCATAAGAGGAAACAGACCAGAAAGATAGGGTCAGCGTGAGTAGTAAAAATCGATTCATGGAGATCATTTGAGTTCAGTAAAATGAATACCAACGAGGAGAATATGTTCCTAAAAAAATTTCTATGCCAACTATGATAAGAAAGCCTTCATTTATAAATAATAGGCCTTATCCATTTTTTAAAGAACTCAAACCTATTCCCACTCAATTGTTGACGGTGGTTTCGAGCTCACATCATATACCACACGATTGATTCCTTTCACTTCATTGATAATCTGATTACTAACGATAGAAAGGTAATCATAAGGTAGATGGGCCCAGTCTGCAGTCATACCATCGCGACTGGTTACGGCTCTCAATGCAATCGTAAACTCATATGTCCGCTCGTCGCCCATAACTCCTACAGATTGTATAGGTAAAAGAACGGCCAGGGCCTGCCACACCTCATCGTAAAGATCGTGCTCTCGCAAAGAATTAATGAATATTGCATCAGCTTCCCGTAAAAGAGCCAGCCGGTCTGGAGTAATGTCACCAATAATCCGAATTCCAAGCCCGGGACCCGGAAACGGGTGACGCCCGATAAAAGATTCAGGAATTCCAAGCTCACGTCCCACGTTTCTCACTTCATCTTTAAAAAGCTCTCTGACCGGTTCAATGAGCTTGAGGTTCATTTTTTCAGGTAATCCTCCAACATTATGGTGCGACTTGATGGTCGCTGACGGTCCTTTAAAAGAAACACTTTCAATCACATCAGGATAAAGCGTACCCTGAGCAAGAAACGTATATTTACCTTCGTCAAGAACTTCCCTGTCGAAAACATCAATAAATGTGGAACCGATAATTTTCCGCTTCTCTTCAGGGTCAACAATGCCTGAAAGATGATCAATAAACTCCTGTGAGGCGTCCACACCTTTAACAGGCAGGTTTAAATGCTCCCTGTAGGTGCTAAGCACTGTATTGTATTCATTCTTGCGAAGGAGGCCGTTATCAACGAAAATGCACTGTAACTGATTACCAATTGCTTTGTGAAGCAGGGTAGCAACAACTGTAGAATCTACTCCACCTGAGAGTGCACAAAGAACATTTTTGTCACCAACCTGTTTTCGTATATCATTTATTTGAGTATCAATAAAAGAAGCGGCTGTCCAGGTGCGGGAACTTCCGCAAATATCATCAACAAAATTCTTAAAAATAGTTTTCCCTTCATCCGTATGAACGACCTCCGGGTGAAACTGCACACCAAAAATATCTTTCTTGTTGTGGCGGACGGCGGCTACAGGTGCATTGGATGTATGGGCAATAGGGTGGTAAGTATCGGGTAGATCGATAATATGATCACCGTGGCTCATCCATACAGTGGATTGCTCTTCCAGATCTTTAAGGAGGTCAGAATCATCGTCTATGATAAGCGTTGCCCTGCCAAATTCACGCTTCTCAGCCTTTTCAACTGCTCCCGGATGAATTGCGTGGGCGAGTGACTGCAGGCCGTAACAAATGCCAAGTACAGGAACATCAATATCCAGATAATGCAAGTTCAGTTCGGGGGCATCGTCATCATAAACGCTGCTGGGACCACCCGATAATATTATTCCCCTGGGAGGATGATCTTTAAAGGTATCGGGATTGGTATTGAATGGATGTATTTCACAATACACATTTAATTCTCGTACGCGCCGTGCAATGAGTTGCGTGTATTGAGACCCAAAATCGAGGATTAATATCCAGTCTCCTGTATGTAAATTCATTAGGTCAGATTATCCGTCATTAATCGATTACATCCTTGTAATCTTCGGCAGATAAGAGCTCTTCAATCTGCGACTTATCGGAAACTTTAATCTTAACCATCCAACCTTTCTCATAGGGATCATTATTGACAAGTTCGGGATCGTCTTCCAGTTCTTCATTATTCTCGACGATTTCACCAGCAACAGGAGCAAACAGTTCAGAAACGGTTTTTACAGCTTCTACAGTGCCAAATACGTCATCTGTGTCAAACTCAAAGCCTTCAGGTTCAAGTTCTACAAAAACAATATCTCCAAGTTCGCTCTGTGCAAAATCGGTTATTCCGACAGTAACGGTTCCATCACCGTTATCACGAACCCATTCGTGTTCCTGTGTATATTTTAGGTCTGTTGGTATGTTCATGATTCTCCGTAAATATTACTTGTCGGGGTTAAATTTGAAAGAATTTTCAAGATATTTCGTATTGAATTCACCTGTCTGAAAACCTTCATCATCCATTAACTGCAGATGATATGGTATCGTAGTTTTGATGCCTTCAACAATAAATTCCTGAAGCGCACGCCGCATTCGTTTTATGGCTTCATCACGTGTTGGGGCACTAACGATGAGTTTAGCGATCATTGAATCGTAGTGTGGCGGTATTTTATAACCTGCATAGGCATGTGTGTCGACCCTTGTGCTATGCCCCCCGGGGATATTGAATGCAGTTGCTACGCCAGCCGTAGGACGGAAATTGTGAGCGGGATCCTCAGCGTTGATTCGGCATTCAATAGAGTGCCCTCTTATCTTGAGGGGAGACGTATCAATTTTTTCACCGGCAGCTACTCTGATTTGTTCTTTTACAAGATCTACATACGTTACTTCTTCGGTTACAGGGTGCTCAACCTGAATCCGGGTATTCATTTCCATGAAATAGAAGTTGTGATCATTGTCCACCAAAAACTCTATGGTTCCGGCACCTTCATAATTTATGGCTTTACCGGCCTTAACCGCGGCATTTCCCATTCTTTCACGCAATTCGGGAGTAGCTACGGGCGAAGGAGCCTCTTCAAGCATTTTTTGATGGCGCCGCTGAAGAGAGCACTCGCGTTCTCCAAGATGAATAATATTCCCATGTTGATCACCTAGAATTTGAATTTCTATATGACGTGGATCTGCAACAAACTTCTCAATATAAACGTCTGGATTATTGAATACAGTAGATGCTTCATTACGGCATGTATCAAAGGCCTGCTTTAATTTTTCTTCACTGTCAACAACTCTCATTCCGCGGCCGCCACCTCCGGCACTGGCTTTGATCATCAATGGGTAGCCGGTCTCTTTTGCTACTTTTTTTGCATCCTCATAGGTAGATACGATACCATCTGAACCTGGGACAACAGGAACACCGCTGGCTATCATTGTAGCTTTGGCAGTTGCCTTATCACCCATTGTGGAGATCATTTCAGCAGAGGGACCAATGAATTTTAATTCATGCTCCGCACAAATACGACTGAACTCTGCATTTTCGGATAAAAATCCATAGCCGGGATGAATGGCCTCTGCATTTGTAATTTCAGCAGCTGCGAGAATAGATGGAATTTTCAGGTAACTCTCCTTACTAGAAGGAGGGCCGATACATACTGCCTCGTCCGCAAATTTTACATGAAGTGAATCCTGGTCGGCTGTTGAGTACACAGCTACCGTTTTGATCCCCATCTCTTTACAGGTTCGAATGATCCGAAGAGCAATCTCTCCTCTGTTTGCAACCAATATTTTATTAAACATGGGCAGGATTAAGATTTTTTGATGATAAAGAGCGGTTGATCAAATTCTACAGGCTGACCGTCATCAACAATTATTTTTTCTACAGTACCTGAAAATTCAGCGTCTATTTCATTCATAATTTTCATTGCTTCAATGATACAAAGCGTATCACCTGCGCTTACCTTATCTCCAACTTTTATAAAGGCGTCAGAGTCAGGAGAAGGAGCTTCATAAAATGTACCAACGATCGGGGATTTTACTACCTCACCATCTGGCTGAGAGCTACTTTCTGTTTTAGCAGACGCTTCTGTTTGTGCAGCTGACTGTTGAGCAGGTTGTGCCTGTGCCTGTGGAGATACCTGTTGTTGTGCAGGCATCGAGTATTGCAGATTTGCTGCAGGCAGTTCCGATTGTTTCTTTACTTTTATTTTAAAATCGCCTTCTTCAATTGACACTTCGTTAACGTCACTTTTTGAAATCAGGTCAAGAAGGTTTTTTACTAGTTTTAAGTCCATAGTCGTAATCGGTTATTTTTATTTAGCTCGTTCGAGATATTCTCCGGTTCGGGTATCAACCTTAATTTTTTCACCCTGTTCAATAAATAAAGGTACTTGTACAACAGCCCCGCCGGATATAGTAGCAGGTTTGCTTCCACCTTGTGCAGTATCACCTTTTAAGCCGGGATCTGTTTGAACAACTTCCGCTTCAATCTGATCAGGTGGTTCGGCATAAAGAATGGTATCGTTTTCAACATCTATGACCAGTGTACAAATCATGCCATCAGAGATGTATTTTTCTTTTTTAACACGTGCAGCCTCAAGGGGGACCTGCTCGTAAGTTTCCTGATGCATAAAGAAGTACATATTACCATCAAGGTAAAGAAACTGATAGGGGTGAGATTCAATCCTGACAGACTCCATACTCTCGCCTGACCGGAAGGTCTTTTCGATATTTTTTTCATTTAAAACACCTTTAAGCTTGGTGCGCACAAACGCAGGCCCTTTACCGGGTTTCACATGCTGAAATTCAACAATCGTATAAATCTCGTCACCTAGTATAATGTTGAGGCCGTTTCGAAAATCAGAAGTACTAACTTTTGCCATGTAATCACATATTATAAATTTTGATCAAAAATACTGCAGATGGTCGTTGATAACAAACCGTGTTTCCGTGAAGGGTGTTTAACCCCCAAAGAAATTATTATAAATAGTCTGAATCAAAATGATCAGGATAATCAACGGGCATATGTACTTCACTGAAACTGACCATGCTTTTGCAAAAAAGGTATCTTTTACGGTTTCATATCCATGTTTCAATTCATCGAGGGCATTCTCTGTCTTCCAGACATAACCAAGGAAAATACAGATCAGCAAGCCACCAAGGGGCAGCCCGATAACACTGAAGGTAAAGTCAATCGTGTCTATCAGAGCCGTGTTGAATGAAATGATTAATGATATTGCCAGAATACCAAGGCCCACATACAGTGCAGCATGTTTCCGTGCCACTTTGTGTTCGTCAATTACATAAGAAACAGGCACTTCAAGCAGGGAAATAGTAGATGTGAGAGCCGCAATACTCAATAATGAAAAGAAGAGGACACCAAAAATGAGTCCTGTGAGGCCTCCCATTTGGGCAAACAATTCTGGAAGAAGCTGAAATATAAGCGCTGGTCCTGCGAGGAAGTTACCATCCGCATCAAATATTTGAACACCTTCAGCCTGGGCCATGTAGATCGTTGGAAGAATCAAAAGCCCCGCAAGAAATGCAATTCCTACGTCAGCGAGCGTAACAAAACCTGCCGCTTCAGCAATATTCTCCTTTTTACTGAGGTAAGAACCATAAGTAATGATAGCCCCCATACCCAATGAGAGGGAGAAGAATGCCTGACCCATTGCCGCCAGAATCAAATCCATATCTATCATTGAAAAGTCGGGGTAGAGGTAAATTTCCAGGCCTTCCCGGGCGCCAGGCTGAAACATTACATAAACCGTCATTATAACCAGGATTATCAGAAGAAGAGGCATCATCAATTTTGTGGCTCTTTCAATACCGTTACTGATACCACCTCTTATAATTCCAATTGTACATGCCATAAAAAGTATGGCAAACACAGCATTGACGTATCCATTTTGAAAATCGGCAAGATAATTGGCTGTATCCTGCATTCCCAGGTGCACAAATATTTCAACAAAGACATGACTGAACGTCCAGCCGGCGATGACCGTGTAAAAAGACAAAATCATCACACCACAAAGAACACCCCAAATACCTACCAGCGGAAAAAACTTATTAGTACTGAGCGAGCGGAATGCACCTACTGGGTTTTTCTTTGAACTGCGTCCTATAGACATTTCGGCAATCATTACAGGAAATCCGATCAAAAAACAGCAAGCAAGATAGATAAGCAGAAAAGCAGCGCCGCCATTGGAAGCGGCTTCAGTTGGGAATCTCCAAATATTACCAAGTCCAACAGCTGATCCTGCAGCTGCAAGAATAAAGCCTAATTTTGAATCCCAATTTCCGCGTGATGTTGTGGATATATCAGCCAATGGTCCTCCGAATATATGTAGTTAAAAAGTCTGAAAATTACTGATTAGTGCCGAAATTTTCTGAGTATAGCTCCGCTTTTTGCTGGCACATCAATAATACCGCTTAAGATATCAAATGCCTGCGAGGATGCAATCTGTTTATTTGCGATAAGTTCCCAGGAACCCTGTGGCAGGTGCTGGGAGATTGTATCTGACCAATTGGCGTTAAGGATAACGTAATAATCATATAAATCTCCAGACGATTTTCCTCTGACGTAAAAGCTTAGCAACAGCGGGTTATCAAAATGATCGAAGATTATCTCATCGGGTTTCGCCTTGCGGAGTGCAGGAGATGTTAGCCTGACGTTTATTAAACCGCGGTAGTAGTTAAAGAGATCTTTATTTAAGTCAAGAACATTAAAATCAAGCCAGTTGGTAGCATTGTCTTTTTGATAGCTATTATGATCAATTTTACCAACATCGGGATCTTTCGCATCTGTTTCAGCAATTATTTTCGCCCGGCCAAATTCCTGACCTGCGTGAATCATCGTTATACCCTGCGAAACAAAAAGTGTAAGAGCAGCAAGCTTAGCATGATCCTTTTGTCTATCACTGAGTTTATTAAACTCAAGCGGATTTTCGATGACATCGTCGTGAAGTTCCGGTTTCAGGCCAATTCGAATGAAATCGGCAAGAGTATACCCATCGTGACTTTCCAGGTAGTTGACGCTATGAGCTGAGGTGTCGAATAAACCGCCATCACCCTCTTTAAGAGTGCCGCGTATGATATTTTCAAGTCGGCCCCTGCTGGTTTCATGCTGCCACTCAGAAAAGATAAATCCTTTATCATGCAGAGGATCTGAACCCTTGATACTATTTCGAATTCTGTCGTTCCAGGACGCCCAGTCGTAATCTGAAAATTGTGCCGGAGCGTAGTGGCCGCCCCATGGTTCTGCAATTAATACTATCCTGGGGTCTATGTTGTGAAGCGTTTTACGAATAGCTCCCCAAGTTTGCATATCGAGCAGAGCTGCCAAATCAAACCGGAACCCGTCAACATGGTATTCTTCAACCCAATGGACAAGCGAATCGAGAATGAGCTGTCTTGCGACCGTTTCCTCGGATTTATATTCATTTCCGGTGCCGCTCCGGTTCATTAACTTGCCTTTTTCGTTATATCGAAGATATGTGTGCGGGCAGAGGTGGGTAAGTGGGTTTAAGTCAAAGAGTGACGTATGATTATAAACGACATCCATCAATACAGTGATGCCGTGTTTATGAAGCTCTTTCACCATGGTTTTAAACTCTGAAACAGCTGCTGTAGTATAACCCCGAATTTTGCCGGAGCTATCGGATGCAAAAGAGTTCTCAGGTGCAAAAAAGAAAGAGGTCATATAGCCCCAGTAATTCTCTGCATAGGGGTTCCATGAGTTGAAAAATCCTTCTTTCGTTTCTTCACCATACTGAGGCTCTATACGTGCAAATTTCTGAAGAGGAAGAAACTCTACACAATTTACGCCCAGCTTTTTAAGGTGTGCAATACCGCCTTTTTGATTCAGATCAACGAATTTGTGAAAAAATCCTTTACCTGTTGCACCACTGCTGGGATGGGCTGTGCAATCTTTCAGGTGCGTTTCGTAAATAACGAGGTCGCGCGGGTCGTCAGGATATTGATGCTGATCTTCCTCCCAGTCAAATGAGTTATCAAAAATATAGGTTTTAGCTCGTTGATCGTACGAATCATTTACCGTTACATGCCGGCTGTAAGGATCCGCAAAGAGTTCGCCACGGTAGGGATTGGTCTTCTCTAATTGTTTGGGGTGCTTCACATGATACCCGTACCATTTCCCCGTAAGATCGTCATTGACCGACAGGTGCCAGTACCCGTCATCGTCTGTTTCCATAGTGTAGCGTTTACCTTCAGACTCACTGTAATCCTCAAAGACTTCACATGCTACAGACGTCGCATCTTTGCAGTAAAAACAGAATTCTGTGCCCAATTCTCCAACGGTTACCCCAGGAGAGTTCTTAATTTGTTCTACTTCCATAATTAACTGATAGCATCATGTAATTGGACTGCCGGGTTCAGCTTCCGTTTCAACAAAATGTAACGTACCCTCTGAATCTTCTCCCATCAGGATCATACCATTACTTTCGATCCCCATCATTTTTTTAGGAGCGAGATTTGCAACTACACATACAGATTTGCCAACGATATCTTCAGGTGAAAAATATTCCGCGATACCTGAAAGTATTGTTCGCTGTTCAAAGCCAAGGTCAACGTTAATTTTAATAAGCTTTTTTGATTTTTTGATCTTTTCGGCTTTTAAAATTTTACCTGCTCTTAAGTCAAGAGACATAAAATCATCAAATGTGGTCGTGTCTTTTAATTTCGGAAATTCAGACTCTTCTTCAGCTGTTATACCAGACTTGTCTTTTAATTTTTGGACCTGGTTTTCCACTATATCGTCTTCAATCTTGTCGAACAGGATGTCCTGTTTATCTATCAGGTGTCCTGCAGGAACCAGGTGATCGTCGATTTGGTCCCAATGTGTTTGATGGGGAATACCAAGCTGTTCACGCAATAAGTTCATTTTTTTCGGCATTACCGGGTGAAATAGCAAGCTCAATGCACCACAAATTTGTGTACACACATACAGCGTATTTTTACACCTCTGTGGAGCTTCATTTCGCGTTTTCCATGGTTCGGTTTCTGTGAAATAACGGTTCCCGGCTCTGGCCAGATTCATTGTTTCAGCAATAGCTTCCCTGAACCGGAAACTGTCATATGATTCCTGAATCAATTTCTTTTGCTCGGTGATAAACCTCAGAGCAGCTTTATCTGTTTCGTCCAAATTTTCAGGAGTGGGAACTTCTCCATTAAAAAAACGCTGAGTGAAGCTTGTTGTACGGTAAACGAAATTTCCGAGAATATCAGCTAACTCACTATTGACTCGTGCCTGGAAATCCTTCCAGGAAAAGTCAGAATCTTTGGTTTCAGGCAGCGTCGTACCCAGAACATATCGCAAAAGGTCGGGGTCAAATTCATCAAGATATTCATCAAGCCATACAGCCCATCCTTTAGAAGTGGATAGTTTTCTTCCTTCCAGATTCAAAAACTCGTTGGCCGGTACATTTTCGGGCAGCACATATCCGCCATACTGTTTTAGTATGGCCGGAAACATAATGCAGTGGAAAACAATATTATCTTTGCCGATAAAATGAATTAATCGTGTGTCCTCATCCTTCCAGTAGGTTTTCCAGAGGTCAGGCTCACCTTTCTCTTGAGCCCATTCTTTAGTAGCCGAGATGTAACCAATAGGAGCGTCAAACCATACATAAAGAACCTTACCCTGAGCCTCGGGCAGAGGCACGGGCACTCCCCATGATAAATCTCTTGTTACTGCCCTGTCATTCAAGCCGGAATTCAGCCAGCTTTTACACTGTCCTGTCACGCTGGCTTTCCAATTATTACGTGATTCAATCCATCCTTCAAGCCAATCCTGGAAATCGCCGAGAGGTAAATACCAGTGTTCGGTTTTCTTTGTGATTGGCTTATTTCCTGTAATTGAACTTACAGGATTGATAAGCTCGGTGGGGGATAGTGAAGAACCACACTTTTCACATTGATCTCCATAGGCTTCTTCGTAACCGCATACCGGACAAGTTCCTTTTACATAGCGATCTGGCAAAAACATGTCTGCATCTTCATCGTAAAGTTGCTCTTCTGTTTTTTTCTTGAAAACTCCCTGGTCATTTAGTGCTTTAAAAAACTCCTGAGATGTTTCACGATGCGTTTTTGATGATGTTCGTCCGTAGTAATCAAAGTCGATACCAAAGCGCTGAAATGAGGCTTTATTCTGTGAGTGAAATTTGTCTACCACCTGTTGTGGTGTGATGCCTTCTTTTTCAGCAGCGATCGTGATTGGAACACCGTGCTCGTCAGATCCGCAAATATGTAGAACGTCTTCGTTTTTGAGCCTTAGGTATCTTGTATATATATCAGCTGGAAGATATGCTCCGGCAAGATGCCCCAGATGTATCGGCCCGTTTGCATAAGGAAGGGCAGAAGTAATAAGTGTGCGTTTAGCCATAAATAAATTGTCTTTCTTTTGGGCGCCGAAAATAACGTCTATGTATCAAATTTACCAATTTACAGATAAAAGATTCGTATTAACTTGGAGCTTGATATTTAATCAAAAAAGCGTAAAGTGCAACGCCGCACGCTACTGACACATTAAGTGAATGCTTCATTCCAAACTGAGGAATCTCTACTGCACAATCTAAATGAGAGATTAAATCAGAGTCGATACCAGTGACCTCATTACCGAGCATCAGGCATATTTTCTGTTTATTTGGGACGAAATCGGACAATAAATCACTATTGTGGGTTTGTTCAAGACCAATTACTTGATAACCTGAGTTTTTTAAAGTTTCAATTTCCCCGAACGGATTGTCAATCGCCTTCCATGAAACATGCTCTTCCGCTCCTATAGCAGTTTTAGTGATTTCAGGTCTTGGAGGTTGGGGCGTATAACCTGAGATATATATTTCTTTTATTCCAAAAGCATCTGCATTTCTGAATGCTGCTCCTACATTATGCAGACTCCTGACATTGTGGAGCCATAAAATAAAATGATTCCTGAGAGGAGATTCCCTGGATTGATTTGCTTCTAATATTTGTCTTGTCGAACGTTTTTTCAAATATATTGTATTCAGTTAGTTAATCTTTCACATGAATATACGAAGCTGATATGCCCTCACCATTTAAAATCTCTAATGAAGTGAATGATGTGTGATTAAAATTTTGGTTGGTAAACAGCGCTGAACATCCTATTTTTTAGGTCTGTAAAAAAAATAGAAAACATTGTACAAAGCAGTTAGTGAAACTGCTTTTTTGTTTTTAAAAAGTAAAGACCAGATTAAAGAATCAACAGACGTATGAAAAAGAACTATCTATCTAAGGAAGGCTATGAAAAGCTTGACAAGGAGCTGAGAGACTTGAAAACTCGTGGCAGAAAAGAAATTGCCAACGAGATTGCAGAGGCAAGAGCCAAAGGCGACCTCAGTGAAAATGCTGAATATGATGCTGCAAAAGAAGCTCAGGGCCATCTTGAGACAAGAATTGCGGAGCTTGAAAATACGCTCGCAACATCAAGCATTATAGATGAAAGAAATATTGATGATACAAAAGCCTACCTGCTGTCAACGGTTACGATTTTGAACCATAAGACCGATAAAGAGATGAAATATACTCTCGTCTCCAAAGATGAAGCTGATTTTAAAGAGCGAAAAATTTCAGTGGATTCTCCAATTGGCCAGGGAATTCTGGGCAAAGAAGTAGGAGATGTTGTGGAAGTTGACGTGCCCGCCGGTCAGCTAAAACTAGAAATTTTAAAAATTGAGCGACTAGGATCATGAAAATTGCAGTAATCGGAACAGGATATGTTGGACTTGTAAGCGGAACTTGCTTTGCCGACAGTGGAAATGATG
>Ga0209936_1000055_pt1 | contig 77194 bp, 80 predicted proteins | sample SalPonR1_A_D1_MG_FD_185694 | JGI IMG/M metagenome (GOLD analysis project Ga0209936, IMG submission 185694) | Salt pond soil microbial communities from South San Francisco under conditions of wetland restoration - Salt Pond MetaG R1_A_D1_MG... ...
CTGCCTCCTTATTCTGCAATTTAGAAAAAACCTGTCTGCGATTATGAGCAGTGTCATTTTTAGCCTTTGTAATAAGTGGCTCTATAAACGACCGTAAAGCTTTTGCTTTTGTGAGTGTGGTTTTAATTCTTTTCTCTTTAAGCAAAGCAACAGATAAAGCCTGGAAGGTAGCTTTTCTGTGAGATGCATTCCGCCCTAATGTATTTCCTTTTTTTAAATGTCTCATTTTAAAATCCTACTACTTGTTATCAATATATTTTGAAACATCCATACCGAACTCAAGATTCTTCTCATCAATTACTTCCTGAAGTTCAGTAAGCGATTTTTTACCGAAGTTTCTGAATTTAAGCAAATCCTGCTCATCACGTGATACAAGTTCGGCAATTGTGTTAATGTTGGCTGATTTCAGACAATTGTATGCTCTCACACTTAGATTTAAATCCTCAATGCTGGTTTTAAGAAGATTTGCAATTCGCTGTTTTTCAGCATCAATCTCTTCTTCTTCCTGGGCAAATGGTTCTTCAATTTTTTCAGTTATAAACTTCTCAATGTGCTCTTTCAGAATTTTTCCGGCAATCGTCAATGCTTCCTTCGCATTAATGGATCCATCTGTATTCACATTTAAAGTCAGCTTTTCATAATCAGTCCGCTGTCCGACCCTCACATTATCCACTTCAAACTGAACTTGTTTGATGGGGGTAAAGATCGCATCGATAGGCATTAAATTTATATCATCCTCAAAATCATCTGCCATCTCTTCAGCCGGAACATAACCTCTGCCTCTTCCTATCCTTAACTCCATTTCGATTTGAGCATCTTCAGACAGTGTAGCAATTACAAGATCAGTATTCAGAATTTCATAATCGGCAGTAGCTTCATTAATATCTTCTGCCGTAAGTTTTCCTATACCTTTTTTGGATACATGTATAACTCCTCCGCTTTGCTCAACCTGTTTAAATCTGACCTGTTTCAGATTCAATATAATTTCATATACATCCTCTTTAACACCTTCAATACTGGAGTATTCATGATCAACTCCATTAATTTTGACTGCTGTAATGGCAATCCCGGGCAGAGAGGATAAAAGTACTCTTCTGAAGGAGTTACCAATGGTAACGCCAAAACCTCTTTCAAGCGGCTGTAATACAAAGATTCCAAAATTATCTGTTGATTCTGAAACTTCTAAACTTTCAGGCATTTGTAGACTATAGCTATTCATAGCTTTAATATTTATAAATTAAAAAATTATTTGGAGTAGAGTTCAATAATCAACTGAACATTGATATTTTCAGGAACCTCTTCAAAATCGGGTGCCTGTAAAAATTTGCCGGTTCTGCTTTTTTTATCAATTTCCAGCCAGCTGTATTTATTTCTGGAAGATGAACCGAGAGAATCTTCAACAACTTCCAGATTTCTGGATTTGGGTCTTACCGTAATCACATCACCCGGCTGAACTTCAAATGAAGGTATATTTACAATCGTACCATTCACAACGATATGTCTGTGATTAACAAGTTGTCTCGCTTGTCTTCGCGTTCTTGCTATACCAAGTCTGAAAACAACATTATCAAGGCGCGATTCCAGCATTTGCAGTACATTTGTTCCGGTAACACCTTCTCTCGAATTAGCCTTCTCGTAGAGATTTCTGAACTGTTTTTCCAGAAGACCGTACGTGTACTTGGCTTTCTGTTTTTCTTCAAGCTGAATTGCATATTCTGACTTTCTTGAAAAACGACTTCTTCCATGCTCCCCTGGACCATATGGTTTTCTCTCCAGTGCTTTACTGGGACCAAAGATTGGTTCTCTGAATCTGCGTGCTTTTTTTTGTTTCGGACCTCTGTATCGTGCCATATTTTCTTATATACTATTTTAAAACGTTAAACTCTTCTTCGTTTGGGGGGTCTGCATCCATTATGCGGAATTGGTGTCCTGTCTTTAATCGAGGTTACTTCAAGTCCACTCGTAGCCAATGCACGTATTGCTGCTTCTCTTCCTGAGCCGGGACCTTTCACAAAAACTTCTACTCGCCGAAGCCCCATCTCATGTGCTGCTTTTGCTGCAGTTTCGGCACTTAGCTGCGCAGCATAAGGTGTATTTTTGCGGGATCCGCGAAATCCTTCTTTCCCGGCTGATGACCAGGAAAGAACATTGCCGTCCGCATCTGTAACCGTCACTAATACATTATTAAATGTAGCCTTTATGAAAGCCATCCCATTCGGATCAGAGACTGTTTTTTTACGTTTCTTTTTTGGGCCTTTTGCGGCTGAAGGTCGTTGTTTCTTTGCCATAATTCTTGTTCGTCAAATTTATTTTTTGGCTACTGTTTTCTTGCCTGCTACTGTTCTGCGTTTACCTTTTCTGGTCCTTGCGTTTGTCTGGGTTCTCTGGCCTCGCACAGGCAATCCTTTTCTGTGCCGTACTCCACGATAACTACCGGTTTCGATCAATCTGCGAATATTGCCATTTACCTCTGTGCGCAATGCACCTTCTACCTTATACTCCTTGTCAATAATCTGACGAAGGTTACTAACCTGATCTTCCGACCAGTCTTCTACATGCGTATTATAATCTATCCCGGCTCTATCTAATATTTCCTGCGCCGTTGTTTTTCCGATACCATAAATGTAGGTAAGTGCAATTTCACCTCTTTTCTGTTTTGGTAAATCAATACCTGCAATTCGTGCCATAGTAGGATTATTCTATATTATTAACCTTGTCGCTGTTTATGACGAGGATTCTTCTTATTAATAACGTAAACTCTGCCTTTTCGACGAACAATCTTATCGTCTGAACTTCGCTTTTTTACTGATGATCTCGTTTTCATTTTACGACCTCTAATTTATTTATATCTGTATGTAATTCTTCCTTTGGTCAAATCATAAGGAGACATTTCTACCTGAACACGATCGCCGGGTAAAATTTTTATATAATACATTCTCATTTTTCCTGACACATGAGCTAAAATCTCATGGCCATTATCCAGCTCTACACGAAATTGTGCATTTGGCAGTGCCTCTATAATCTCACCATCTTGTTTGATAGGCTCTTGTTTAGCCATAACTAATATCTATAATCTGATTTTTTGTTATCTCAGTAATATAATCAAAAGTACTTAGAATTTCAGCTTCGCCTTCCCTTACAACTATATCATGCTCAAAATGGGCCGACTTCAAACCATCAGAGGTTACAACTGTCCATTTATCTGGTAATGTCTTCACATTCATGTCACCCTCTGTAACCATTGGTTCAACCGCCAGAGTCATGCCTGAGCGCAGTCGCTCACCCCTGCCGGGTTTACCAAAATTTGGAACCGATGGATCTTCGTGCATACTTTTTCCAATTCCATGCCCGACCAGATCACGTACAACCCCAAAATTTCTTTGCTCACAATATGATTGAATCGCATAACCTATATCACCAATTCTATTACCGTGAACCGCCTGTTCAATTCCTACATAGAGTGATTCAAGTGTAGCTTTAACCAGGTTTCTTGTTTGTTCATCACACTCACCAACCATAAATGTATAAGCGTGATCACCAAAATATCCATCTTTTTCCACTCCGCAATCAACTGAAACTATATCGCCTTCATTCAATTTACGGCTACCCGGAATTCCGTGAACAACCTCTTCATTTACAGAAACACACAATGTAGCAGGAAACGGATTATTCTTACTGCCATACCCCTTAAAAGCGGGTTTTGCATCCATTTTCTTAATATAATCTTCTGCTACTCTGTCTAGTAAACCGGTTTCTACGCCGGGTTCTATATGTTTTGCAACTTCAGCAAGTGTACGGGATACAATACGGGCTGCTTTCCGCATTTTATCAATTTCCTGCTCGCTCTTCAGATAAATCATCTACGCTCTCCGACGTCCTTTAATTTTACCCGACTTCATAAAACCATCGTAATGCCGCATCATCAGATGACTTTCAATTTGCTGAAGTGTATCAAGGGCTACACCCACAATAATCAACAGGCTTGTACCGCCATAAAAAAGAGCAAAACCAGGCGTTACTCCCATCCGGGCAATAATTGCCGGCATAATAGCAACGAATGATAAAAATATAGACCCCGGTAACGTTATTTTCGTCAATATATTATCGATAAATTCAACAGTTTGCTTACCTGGCCGAACACCCGGGATGAATCCGCCCTGTCGTTTCATTGTATCCGCCATCTCTTTGGGATTAATTGCAATAGCGGTATAGAAGAACGTAAAAAAGATACAGATGAAAAAGAAAATTATAGAATATGTTATACCTGTAAAATCGGCCGACCAGGCAGTCAAAAACTGTACCGTTTCATTTTCCGGGAAAAAGGTCCCTATAGTACTTGGTATAAACATGATAGACTGTGCAAATATAATCGGCATAACACCTGCAGCGTTAACCCTTAAAGGAAGATATTGCGTTGTCCCGCCATACACCTTGCGTCCTACTACGCGTTTTGCATACTGAACCGGAATTTTCCTGGTTCCCTGGGTTAATAATACACAGGATGCAATCACTAAAATTAAACCTGCAAGTTCAATGATAATGATAATGGCATTTGCTGTAGTAGTTACTTCATTCATGAAATTTGTTGGTAACGCAGCAATTATACCAATCATGATCAGAAGTGAAATACCATTTCCAATGCCCCTGTCAGTTATTCGTTCACCCAGCCACATTACAAATGCAGTTCCCGCAGTTAGTACAATCACTGAAGTAAAAATAAAAGCAGTATTGCTAACCACGATAGCATTCGGAGAAGTAGCCATCAAATTAATAGCAAAACCGATAGACTGAACTGCCGTGATTCCGATTGTTCCGTACCGGGTAATCCGATTAATTTTTCTTCGTCCCTCCTCACCCTCACGTTGCAACTTCTGAAAGTAGGGAACAGCTGCGCCCATCAACTGAATAATAATTGCAGCAGTTATATAAGGCATAATTCCGAGTGCAAAAACACCCGCCCTGGTAAATGCACCTCCTACAAACAAGTCAAACAATCCAAGCAGACTTGAAGCATCTCCTGCCTGTTGGGTCAACTGTGATGCATCAACACCCGGCATAGTAACATAACTGCCGATTCTGTAAACCATAAGAACACCGACAACGTAGAGTATCCGGTCCCTGAGGTCTTCGATCTTAAATATGTTTCGAAAGTTTTCTATTAAGCTCATGTAATTTTATTCAGCTATATACAAATTTAAGATACGATTGTAATTGTTCCGCCCGCCTTTTCAACTTTTTCCCGGGCTGAGTTGCTGCATTTGTGAACTTCTATATCAACTTTTTTGTCAAATTCACCTGTACCCAATAACTTAACCAACTGATTTTTCTTCACGAGATTGGAATCAACCAGCTCCTGAAGAGTAATCTTTTCACCAAGCTTGCCCATTTCAATAAAATCATTCAGTTTTACGAGATTCAGTGGCTGATAGTCGGTTCGAAAACGATTTTTAAACCCGAATTTAGGAATACGTCTTTGCAGCGGCATCTGTCCACCCTCAAACCAGGGCCTTCTTTTGGCTCCACTGCGAGAGTTCTGACCATTATGTCCACGTCCGGACTGTTCGCCCATTCCGGATCCTTGTCCTCGGCCAACCCGTTTCCGGTTTTTCTTATTATTATCGGGAGCTTTAAGAGTGTGCAATTTCATAATCTAATAGTTTACTACGCCTTTATAATTATTAACCTTCAAATACTTTCTTCACGCTTACTCCGCGTCGCTGAGCTACTTCAACCGGGTCCGAAAGTTCTTTCAAAGCTGCATAAGCTGCCTTTACCATGTTATGCGGATTTGCAGACCCCAATGATTTTGATAAAATATTATGGATTCCTGCTACATCCAGCAGTGCTTTAACTGCACCGCCTGCAATTACCCCGGTACCTTGCGATGCAGGCCGCAAAAGAACCTTTCCGGCACCTTCTTTTCCAACAACAGGATGGTGAATACTGCCGGATTTGGTAATAGGAATTTTTATAAGGTTTTTCTTTGCATTATCAAATCCTTTCTGAATGGCATCAGCAACTTCATTTGCTTTGCCCAATCCGTGTCCGGCAATACCTTCTCCATTACCTACTACAACGATCGCATTGAAACTAAATCTGCGTCCACCCTTTACAACTTTAGAGACCCTGTTGATGTGAACCAGTTTCTCTTCCAGGTTTAAATTGGATGCTGGTATATTGTGTTTTCTTCTAATTTTTGGCATAATTCAAAATAGTTTATAGGTCTAATCCACTTTCTCGTGCACCATCAGCAGCTGCTTTAACAACACCGTGATATTTGTACCCGCTTCGGTCAAAAACAACTCGTTTTATTCCTTTATCAATTGCAGACTTACCAAGTTGCTCACCGATGATTTTCGCGCATTCTATAGCCGGTTTGTCTTTCAGATCTTTTTCAAGTTCTTTGGATTTTGTTGAAGCAGCTGCAAGTGTAACACCTTCAATATCGTTGATTAATTGAAGATAAATATTTTTATTGCTTTTAAATATCGATAATCTCGGACGCTCGGCTGTACCTTTAATAGTAGACCGGATTCGTCTTTTGATTTTATTTCTTCGCTCTGTTTTAAATTTGTTCTTTTCCATTACAAAAATAGATTAAAAATTACTTGGCTGCTGATTTACCTGCTTTTCTGCGTATCTGCTCATCCAGATATCTCACTCCTTTTCCTTTGTAGGGTTCAGGCTTTCTGAATGATCTTATTTTTGCAGCAACCTGTCCCACCATCTCTTTATTAATACCTGAAATTTTAATAATTGGATTTTTCCGGGATTTGGTATCCACTTCTACTGTGATACCATCGGGAGGGACAAAATAGATTGGATGTGAATAACCCAGGTTTAATTCCAGTACGCTGCCATCATACATCGCCCTGTAACCAACACCAATAATCTCCAGTTGCTTCTCATAACCGCTAGCAACACCCTGAACCAAATTATTAATAAGAACTCTGTACAATCCGTGCAAAGAACGGTTTTGTTTTGTATCTGATTTTCTGGTTACAATAACTTCACCATCCTTCTTTTCAACAGAGATATCGGGATGAATCTGTAAAGTACCGGTTCCTTTATCGCCTTTTGCAGTGATCATATTGTCACCACTAATGCTGAACTCAACTTTATCAGAAATGGATATTGGTAATCTTCCTATTCTTGACATGATTTTAAAATTCTTGCATTAATAAATTGAGCAGAGTATTTCTCCGCCAATATTAAGTTTTTTTGCTTCCTTATCTGTAACCACCCCACTCGAAGTTGAGAGAATTACAACACCCAACCCATTCATGGATCTAGGTATCTCATCCGAATTACAATATTTTCTCAATCCCGGTTTTGATACACGCTGTATCTTTTTAATCACCGGATGGCCATACGAATCATATTTCAAAAATAACCGGAGAACACCCTGCTTTCCGTCAGAAATATTTATGTATCGATTTACATATCCTTTATCGACCAGGATTTTCGTGATTGCGCGCTTCACTTTTGAAGCAGGAATATCTACCCGTCGGTGACCGGCTTGTTGCGCATTTCTTATTCTGCTTAAATAATCAGCTATTGGATCTGTGTTCATCTTTTTAAATATATATTTTTTACCAACTTGCTTTACGTACTCCCGGTATTTTACCGTCGAGCGCCAATTCACGAAATTTGATTCGTGAAATACCATATTTACTAATATAGCCGCGTGAACGGCCGGTTAAACTACACCTGTTTCGAACCCGGGTAGGACTTGCATCCCTGGGTAATTTTTGAAGTGCTTCATAATCGCCGGCTTCTTTTAATTGCCGTCTTTTTTCAGCGTATTTTTCTACTGTTCTCTTTCTTTTCTCATTCCGAGCTATCCAGGACTTCTTAGCCATAATCTATCTTTTCTTTTTATTTAAAATCATTTTTTAAAAGGCATTCCGAATAATTTTAGCAGGGTATATGCCTCTTCGTCAGTTTCAGCATTTGTAACAAATGTAATATCCATGCCGTGCAGTTTACTCACTTTGTCTACATCAATTTCCGGAAAAATTGTGTGTTCTTTTATACCAAGTGTATAGTTTCCACGCCCATCAAAACTTTTGTCCGGAACACCCTGAAAATCACGGGTTCTGGGCAGGGCCAGATTAATCAGGCGATCAATAAATTCATACATTACTTTTTTTCGTAAAGTAACCTTACAACCTATTGGCATTCCCTCTCTCAGCTTAAAATTTGAAATGGATTTCTTTGCCTTGGTTTTAATCGGCTGCTGACCAGTAATTGCTGCTACATTAGTAACAACCGTGTCCAGTATCTTACCGTCATTAATAGCTTCACCTACACCAACGTTTACAATAATCTTCTGTAAGCGCGGAATTGCCATTGGGTTTTCATATTCAAACTTTTCTTTCAGTTTAGGTCTGATCTCCTTTTTATAAATACTATATAATCTTGCTTCAGCCATGATTTTAAAACAATTACTTATCTATGATTTCGCCACTTGTTTTTGCATACCGGGCCCATCGCCCGCCACCTTCTTCTTCAATTCTTTTTCTTCCGATTCGTGTCGGTTCATCTGTAGTAGGATCAATCACCATTGCATTTGATACATGTATTGGTGCTTCTCGTTTTAAACGGCCACCCTGTGGATTATCCTGGGTAGGCTTTTCATGATGGGTTCGCATATTGATCCCTTCAACCAGAACCCGTTCCCGTTTAGGATAAACCGCCAGAACGCGTCCTTTTTCACCTTTGTCGTTACCGGCAATAACGAGTACGTTATCGCCTTTTTTTACGTGTAATTTTTTTTGTTTATTAAATTTACGTGGCATAATGCTATTTATTTAAAGTACTTCCGGTGCCAGTGAAACAATTCTCATGAAATTTCTTTCCCGCAATTCGCGGGCCACAGGACCAAATATCCGGGTTCCAACTGGTTCTTTTTCTTTATTTATAATTACAGCGGCGTTTTCGTCAAACCTGATATAGCTGCCATCTCTTCGCTTTAATTCTTTCTTTGTACGGACTATAACAGCAAGTACTACTTCCCCTTTTTTAACATTTCCTCCGGGAATAGCTGTTTTTACAGAACAAGAAATTAAATCACCAATTCTGGCATATCTGCGCTTTGAGTCACCAAGAACTTTAATACACATAACCTTCCTGGCTCCGCTGTTATCAGCAACATTTAATATTGATTGAGTCTGAATCATTCTGTTTACCTGAAGAGTTCTTTATTTAGCACGTTCTAGTATTTCTACCAGACGCCATGATTTTCGTTTTGATAAAGGCCTGGTAGACATAATTAATACCGTATCACCGATGTTTGCACTGTTACCCTCATCATGAGCCATATATTTTGTTGTCTTGGTAATAAATTTACCATATATGGGATGTTTGATCTGTCGTTCAACAGCAACAGTTATACTTTTATTCATCCGGTCACTAACTACCCGTCCGGTTCTGGTTCTTCGTTGTGTTCTTTCTGTTTGTGCCATATTTATTGTTTACTCAGCACTCTTTTTTTCATTAATAATCGTTTTTAAACGGGCTACTTCCCGTCGGGCTAATTTAACTCTGGCAGGATTTTCCAATTGCCCGGCAATAGCTTTGTTAAATCTTAAATCCTCCAGTATCTCATGTTCATCCTCGAGACGAGCTTCCAATTCTGAAATTGTAAGATCTCTAAGTTCGTGTGCTTTCATCATTTACCTGTTTAGCTTATCCGTCAAAATCACGACGAACAATGAATTTAGTTTTTATTGGAAGTTTATTTGAAGCTCTGCGCAGCGCCTCACGTGCCTGATCTTCAGTTACACCTGCAATTTCAAAGAGGATTCTTCCCGGTTTTACAACAGCAATAAAATGATCAAGAGTACCTTTTCCTTTTCCCATTCTAGTTTCCGCAGGCTTTTTGGTCATAGGCCTGTCGGGGAAAATACGAATAAAGGTTTGCCCATCTCGCTGCAGTGTTCTGGCAATTGTTACCCGGCAGGCTTCAATTTGCCGCGAAGTGATAAATTTAGGTTCGAGTGCTTTTAGACCAAAACTGCCAAAAGCCAGCGTATGTCCGCGCTGGGCATTGCCTTTCAATTTATCACGATGAACTCGGCGTCTGTTTATTCTTTTAGGTTCAAGCATAATGTAAGATCCTCAATTAGTTTCTGCTGCGTCTGCGGGAACGACGTGATTTACTGTCACGTCCGCCGCTACGTTTTCGCTTAGGTTCACTTTCCTGTTTAGTTTTAGCAGATGGTGTTAAATCAACATCTCCAATAATTTCACCTTTAAAAATCCATACAGTAACACCAATAGAACCGTAGATGGTGTTTGCTGTTGTATTTGAATAATCAATATCGGCCCGGATCGTATGCAGAGGTATTCTTCCTTCTTTATAATGTTCGGTTCTTGCCATTTCAGCACCACCCAATCTTCCGGCGCACTTAATCTTAATTCCCTTCGCGCCCATTCTCATAGCTGATGAAATAGCTGTTTTCATTGCACGGCGAAAAGAGACCCTTGCTTCAAGCTGCTGAGCTATATTCTGTGCAACCAGACTCGCATCAAGTTCAGGTCGTTTAATTTCACTGACATTAATTTGTACTTCTTTATTCGTAATCTTTTTTAATTCTTCTCTAAGCAATTCAATTTGCTCACCGCCTTTTCCAATAATAACACCTGGTCTTGATGTTTTTAAAGTAAGCAGAATACGCTTGGGTGTTCTTTCTATAATTGTGGAAGAAAGACCGCCATTTCGCAATCTGGTTGTCAGATATTCACGCAGTTTCGTGTCTTCGTACAGTATTTCGGGTTCACTGTCTTCGGAGTACCAGTTGGAATCCCAACCGCGAATAATACCAAGTCTAAAACCTGTTGGATTTGTTTTTTGTCCCAAAGCTATTCCTTTTATTCAGTTACAATTTCTTCTTGTTGTTTAGCAACCACTACCGTTATATGGCAGCTTCTTTTATTAATTCTGTGCGCTCTTCCCATAGCGGCAGGCTGAATTCTTTTAAGAGTTACCCCTTCATCAGCTTGTATCGTTTTAACATATATCATGTCATTATCGAGGCGCTCTTCATCGAACTTATCCCGAATATTTGCGGCTGCAGATTTTATGACTTTGGATACATCTGCTGCAGCGGCATTTTTGACAAAATCAAGTTTATTAAGAGCTTTATCAACTCTCATGCCTCTCACAGAGTTGACCACAAGCCTCACTTTTCTTGCTGATCGCCGCAGGTGTTTTTGTATCGCTTTTGCTTCGAAATTTTGAGTTTCCATCAGTTATCTACTATCCGGTTTATTTTGCTTTTTTAAGGGGATGGCCGCGAAATGTCCTGGTCGGTGAAAATTCACCCAGTTTATGACCTACCATATTTTCCGTGATATAGACCGGAATAAACTGCTTTCCATTATGCACTGCAAGTGTCAAACCAACAAAATCCGGCGTAATCATCGAACTTCTTGACCATGTTTTGATTACTTTCTTTTTGCCGCTGCTATTCATCTCATCAATTTTTCGCTGCAGCTTATAGTGTACGTAAAATCCTTTTTTAAGTGATCGTGGCATCTGACTTATACCTTTTTAGCTTTTCTTCGGCGAACAATAAATTTCGACGAAAGTTTTTTCCTGTTTCTTGTTTTCTTCCCTTTGGAAGCCTGACCCCACGGAGATCTTGGATGTCCGCCAGAAGCTTTACCTTCACCACCGCCCATTGGGTGATCTACCGGATTTTTAGCAACTCCCCGTGTACTTGGTCGAATTCCGAGCCATCGGCTTCTTCCTGCTTTACCCTTGTTTGTATTGAAGTGATCAGGATTGCTTGTAGTCCCGATCGTTGCAATACAATTGCCCAGAATCATTCTTACTTCGCCGGAAGGCAATTTAACAGTTACATATTTTTCTTTCTTCGCAATCAGCTGGGCTGATGTACCGGCACTTCTGCAAAGCTGCCCTCCCTTACCGGGGTTCATCTCAATATTGTGGATCATAGTACCAAGCGGCATTTTATTCATCGGCATTGCGTTCCCGTTGTCCGGTGCAACATTTTCTCCGCTTATAACAGTATCACCAACAGTCAATTTATTTGGAGCAAGAATATAACGCTTCTCACCATCTGCATATGCAATCAGTGCAATTCGAGCTGTTCTGTTGGGATCATATTCAATTGTCTGAATTCTGGCCGGTATATCGTGCTTATTTCTTTTGAAATCAATCGCACGCAGTTTGCGTTTGTGCCCACCGCCTCTGTGGCGTGAGGTCATTCGCCCAACCCTGTTTCTGCCACCTGACTGACCTTTACCTTTTGTTAACCTTTTCAGGGGTTTATCAACTGTAATTTCGTCAAACACAGGGGCTATTCTATGTCTCTGCCCGGGTGTAGTAGGTTTTAATTGCTTTGTCGGCATTGAACTAATCTCTTTTAAATTTCACTAAAGAAGTCTATTTCACCTTCTTTAAGAGTTATAATTGCTTTTTTCCATACGGAACTTCTACCGCTTATAAAACCGCCTTTTGTATATCGTCCTTTCGGTTTTGAGGGTACAACAATTGTGTTTACCCGCTTCACCTTTACTTCAGGATATTTATCTTCTATAGCCTTCCTTATCTCAGGTTTTGTTGCTGATTTTTTGACCTTAAAAGCATACTGTTGATGCTCATCCTGCAGTCTTGTCAATTTTTCAGTTATTAAAGGTCTTATTAAAATGCTCATGCTATACTTTCCTCAACTTTTGGATCAACACTCTTCTCAAGTACTGCAATAGCACTATTTTGAATAAGTATAAAATCTGAATTCAGTATTTGATAAGAAGTCGGATTTCCGGCTTCAATTACTTCAACACCTGGTATGTTCTTTGCAGATTTGTATACATTGTAATCACTCTCAGGAGTCAGTATAAGAACCTTCTTTCCTGATAATTCAAATGCATTCAACAGATCAATAACCTGCCTTGTTTTAGGCTCATCAAATGTAAAGTCTTCTGTTACTTTTAAAGCTTCATCAGAAATTTTGAGTGACAGTGCAGATTTCCTGGCAAGACGTCTTGCTTGTTTGTTAAGCCTGACACTATACTGCCTGGGTTTGGGACCGAAAACGGTTCCTCCTCCTTTTAACAACGGTGATCGAATCGATCCTCTCCGGGCCATACCTGTTCCTTTCTGACGGTAGGCCTTTCTTCCGCCTCCGCGAACTTCACCCCTCTCTTTTGTACTGGCAGTACCCTGCCTTCTGGATGCCATAACCCTTCGGACATCTTCATAAAGAACAGTTTCATTTGGCTCAATATCAAAAACCTGATCACTTAGATCAGCTTCCTTGCCACTATCTTTACCGTCGATGTTAAATATATTTAGTTTCATTGAGCTCTAATTATTGTGAATGATTATAAATTTCAAGATATCCACCTTTCGGGCCCGGAACGGAACCTGTAATTAAGACTGTATTCGACTCTTTAAATATTTTTGCTATTGTCAAATTCTTGACCTTTACCCTGGAATTACCCGATCTTCCGGGCATTTTCATACCTTTAAATACGCGTGAAGGATCTGATGCTTGCCCAACTGAACCACCGGCTCTTTCCTGGTCACCCTGCCCATGAGTTCTGTCACCTACACCTCCAAAGTTGTGCCGTTTCATTACACCGGTAAAACCTCTTCCCTTGGAAATACCTGATACATCAACCCTGTCACCAACTTCAAAAACATCTTCAATGTTTAATTCATCACCAACATCCAATCCTTCAGGTATGTAATCCCTGAACTCAGTAACAACTTTTTTGGCATCAACACCGGCTTTTCCAAAATGCCCTCTCAGAGCTTTCGATACTCTGTTTGGGTTTTTGTCAAAAGCAGCCAGCTGGACAGAGCTATATCCGTCAGTCTCCTCTGTTTTTATCTGGGTGATTACACAAGGTTCTACCTCAATAACCGTAGCAGGTATGCTTCTTCCAAGTTCATCAAAGATGTTTGTCATACCTAATTTTTTTCCAATTAAACCACTCATGGTATCCTTACACTTTAAACTTTAATTTCAACATCAACACCGGATGGAAGCTCTAATTTCATCAGAGCATCAACGGTTTGTGAGCCTGTTGATAATATATCAATCAGGCGCTTATGTGAACGATATTCAAACTGCTCACGTGATTTTTTGTCAACAAAGACCGACCGGTTGACCGTAATAATACTTTTCTTTGTAGGCAATGGGATTGGTCCTGATACAACTGCCCCGGTTGATTTAACCGTTTGAATTATCTTTTCAGCCGATTTATCGATCAGATTATGATCGTACGATTTTAATTTTATTCTGATTTTCTGTTGTGTTGCCACTTAAATAGACCTTTTAATCAAGAATTTTAGTTACCACACCGGCACCTACCGTGCGTCCGCCTTCACGTATCGCAAAGCGCAGGCCCTGCTCCATCGCTACCGGCTGTATTAAATTTACATCCAGCTTTACATTATCACCCGGCATTACCATCTCCACGCCCGAGGGAAGCTCACACTCACCCGTTACATCCGTGGTACGGAAATAGAACTGAGGACGATACCCTTTGAAAAACGGTGTATGACGACCTCCCTCATCCTTGCTCAGTACATATACCTCGCATTCAAACTTCTTGTGAGGAGTAATCGAACCAGGCTTGCACAGCACCATGCCACGCTCCAGCTGCTCCTTGTTGATTCCGCGAAGCAGTATCCCGGCATTGTCACCGGCCTGCCCTTCATCCAGCAGGCGCCGGAACATCTCAATGCCCGTTACCACACTCTTCATAGGCTCTTCAACAATACCCACAATCTCTACCTCGTCATTGAGCTTGATCACACCGCGCTCGATCCGCCCCGTGGCTACCGTTCCGCGGCCTGTGATTGAGAACACATCCTCAACAGGCATCAAAAACGGCTTGTCCACATCACGCTCGGGCGTCGGAATCGTATCATCGACCGCTTTCATCAGATCCAGGATAGACTGCTCAGCGTCCGCATCGCCATTCAGGGCGTTCAGCGCCGATCCCTGAATCACAGGAATGTCATCACCATCAAATTCATAGGATGAGAGAAGCTCGCGCACTTCCAGCTCCACAAGCTCCAAAAGCTCTTCATCGTCCACCAGGTCAACCTTGTTCATATAAACCACAATCTGAGGCACGCCTACCTGGCGGGCAAGCAGTATGTGCTCGCGCGTCTGCGGCATCGGGCCGTCGGTGGCTGCTACAACCAGGATCGCACCATCCATCTGGGCTGCTCCCGTTACCATATTCTTTACATAATCGGCATGGCCCGGGCAATCCACATGGGCATAGTGCCTTGCATCGGTCTCGTACTCAACGTGGGCCGTCGCTATGGTGATACCACGCTCACGCTCTTCCGGTGCGTTGTCAATGTCAGCGAATTGCTTGGCTACACCACCGTAGTGCTTGGCCATTACTGTCGTAATCGCCGCCGTCAGTGTCGTCTTGCCGTGATCCACGTGACCAATCGTTCCTACGTTCACATGTGGTTTGTTGCGTTGAAATGTCTCTTTTGCCATGATTTACAGTTATTTTAATTATTATCCTTTTTCTTCAATAATTTCCTGTGCCTTGCTGTCTGGTACAGGTACATATTCAGCAAACTCCATTGAATATGAAGCCCGGCCCTGCGTAAGTGAACGGAGATCAGTAGAGTATCCAAACATTTCGGACAGTGGCACTTTGGATTTAACAACTGATCCTTCTGAGCTGTTATCCATTTTTGTAATAATGCCCCTCCGTCCGTTCAGATCTCCGATTACGTCACCCATAAACTCTTCAGGTGTAATCACTTCTACACTCATAACCGGTTCAAGGAGTTGTGGACCTGCCTTTTTTGCTGAATTTCTAAACGCAAGTTTAGCACACAATTCAAAGCTAAATGCATCTGAATCAACATCATGATAAGACCCGTCAAACAATCTGACCCCGATATTTTGCACCGGGTAATTCGCCTGAACGCCATTATGAAGTGATTCCCGAAATCCTTTTTCAACAGATGGAATATATTCTTTGGGAATATTTCCGCCTACAATTTCATTCACAAATTTGAATCCATCTGACAGACTTACTTTTTTGTCATCATCAGCGTATTGTTCAAAGTGATCAATTGGCCCAATTTCAAATTCCATATCTGCAAACTTACCACGTCCACCCGTTTGCTTCTTGTAAATCTCACGATGGGTAATTGCTTTGGTAATGGTTTCACGATATGAAACCTGTGGCTGACCAACATTAGCCTCAACTTTAAACTCACGTTTAAGTCGATCCACGATAATTTCAAGGTGAAGCTCACCCATTCCGGCAATTGTAGTCTGGCCGGTTTCATCATCTGTTTTAACTTTAAATGTAGGATCTTCTTCAGCCAGTTTCACAAGCCCGGTAGTCAGTTTTTCAGCATCAGCTTTGGACTTGGGTTCAACCGCCAGCTTAATTACAGGCTCCGGAAATGTTATTTGCTCGAGGAGAATCGGGTTTTCAACATCACAAAAAGTGTCACCGGTTCTCACTTGTTTCACACCTACAGCGGCTGCAATATCACCCGCTCTTACCACATCGATATCTTTTTTATCGTTTGCGTGCATTTCAAGTAGCCGGCCGATCCGCTCTTTATTTCCTGTAGTGGAATTGTAAATATAAGAACCTTTCTCAAGCGTACCTGAATAGACTCGAAAAAATGTCAATTTCCCGACATAGGGATCGGACATAATTTTGAAAGCAAGAGCAGAAAAGGGCTCTTCCACACTTGGATTCCTTTTCATCTTAATATCCAGGTCGTTTGGATCTCTGCCATTAATCGCTTGCACATCGAGCGGACTCGGCATATACTTAATTACTTTATCGAGAAGGATCTGAACACCTTTATTTTTAAGAGCTGTTCCGCAAAGTACTGGTGTAATATCTCTTGCCAGAGTAGCCTGCCGAATTGCTCCTTCAATTTCCTCCTGCGAAATCTCCTCTTCCATCAAATACTTTTCCATCAATGTATCATCATGATCTGCAATTGATTCGATCATGAGTTTATGATACTCTTCAGCTTTTTCCATGAGCTCTTCCGGAATATCAATGATATCGTACTTTGCACCGAGAGACTCATCATCCCAAACGATGCCCTGCATATTAATGAGATCCACAACACCCTTGAAATGCTCCTCTCCGCCGATCGGAATTTGAATCGGGATCGGGTTAGCGCTGAGTTTTTCTCTCATTTGCTCAATCACGTTGTAAAAATCTGCACCGGTCCGGTCCATTTTATTTACAAACGCCATTCGGGGAACATTGTATTTGTTCGCCTGTCTCCAAACGGTTTCTGACTGCGGTTGAACAGCACCAACTGCACAAAATACACCTATGGCACCATCGAGTACCCGCAGCGATCGTTCAACTTCAACTGTAAAATCGACGTGACCGGGTGTATCAATAATGTTAATTCTGTGATCTTTCCAGATACAGTGTGTTGCAGCAGAGGTAATGGTTATTCCACGTTCCTGCTCCTGCTCCATCCAGTCCATTGTGGCAGCGCCATCGTGAACTTCTCCCATACGATGACTTCTGCCTGTATAGAAGAGTATTCTTTCGGTAACGGTTGTTTTGCCGGCGTCAATATGAGCCATAATCCCGATATTTCGAGTCCGCCTGATGCGGTCGATAATTTTCGGGTCGGTATTTGTCATTAATTCGGACATTTCTAAAATCTTTTCTGGTCTCTTAATATTTAAAATCTAAAATGAGCAAAAGCTTTGTTGGCTTCGGCCATTCTGTGAGTTTCATCTTTTTTACGAACGGCCCCGCCTTCGTTCTTTGCAGCATCCATCAGTTCGCGGGATATTCTGAGTGCCATTGATTTATCGTTCCTGGCATCTGATGCTTTTATGATCCATCTCATTCCCAAAGCTGTGCCTCTGTCGGTACGAACTTCAACAGGAACCTGGTAAGTTGCACCGCCAACACGTCTCGACCGTACCTCAACAACCGGAGTAGAATTATTAAGCGCTGATTTAAAAACATCAATTGCGCTTTCCCCGGTTTTCTCTTCAATAATCTCAAAGGCCTGGTATAAAATTTTTCTGGCCACACCTTTTTTTCCATCCCGCATCAGGTTATTTACAAAACGGGTAACCAGTTTATCCTGAAATACCGGATCTGGTTGTACTTCTCTTTTTTCAGCTTTTCTTCTTCGCATGTCAACTAAGCTTTAATTGAATTAGCCTTTTGGTTTTTTTGTACCGTATAAACTACGGCCTTGTTTTCTGTCATCAACACCAGCGGTATCAAGTGTTCCCCTGATCACATGGTATCTTACACCCGGCAAGTCTTTTACCCTGCCGCCGCGAATTAAGACAATACTGTGTTCCTGCAAGTTGTGTCCCTCACCCGGGATGTAAGCTGAAACTTCAATACCATTTGTCAATCTCACCCTTGCAACCTTGCGCAATGCTGAATTCGGCTTTTTAGGCGTTGTTGTGTATACGCGCGTACAAACTCCACGTTTCTGAGGACAATTTTGTAACGCGGGAGCAGTTGTTTTGCTCGTCTTACTTTTTCTACCTTTACGGATTAACTGTTGTATTGTAGGCACTGATTTACCTTGTTTATTTAATTTTTTTCAAGAGCTTGTAATAATAACCATTTTTGATTTCATATTGCAACATTTTTTCAGTTTTAATTTCAAAATTATTCTGTAAGTCCACTAGTTCACAAATGCAGGAACAAAACCACCGTTTTTAATTCAAAATTTTAAATAACATGTATATATCAGTATATCAATTTTGAAATTAACAGATCTACATAATCTCAGTTCAGGCCGTCTTGAGGCTCTCAGGAAAAATGGTATTCACACTGTGGGCGATCTCCTTTTTTTCTTTCCCAGAAGGTATATCGACAAAACCGTTATCCGGCCGATAAGACTGCTATCTGAAACAGATGAACATGTAACGGTAGTCGGAAAGGTCACTGGTATTCGTGAAGAGGGATTCAGAAACAAAAAACGTCTTGAAGTTATAATTCAGGATGAGACTGACAGTCTCAAAGGTGTTTGGTTCAGAGGCACTTCTTATTTTAAGAAGATTTTTAAAGAGGGACAGGTTCTCGCTTTTTACGGAACTCCCAGGCGATATGGCAGATCACTCAGTATGGCTCATCCCGAAGTTGATCAGCTCGACTCCAAAGCGGGACAAGCCCAGCTTAAAAAAATCATTCCCATATACCCGGGAAGCAAAGAGTTTTCGAAAGCTCGTATAACAAATAAACTGATTGCCGGCTGGATTGATCAAATTCTGAATAAAACCAAGCCAAAAGAATTCTTGCCTTTATATATCCGGGAAGAGCTTAATTTGCCTGCCCGGGAAGACGCAATAGAGAGTATCCACAGGCCCAAAAACCTTAAAGAGGCGCAAGATGCACTTGAGCGATTCAAATTTGAAGAACTTTTCCTCTTTGAATTGAGCATGGCAAGAATAAAGAAGATGAATCAGAAGAGGGCAGCGGGTCATATTTTTGAAAATGTCGGCCCCCTGACCAAGAAATTCTTTACTGAAAACTTACCTTTTAAATTGACGGGCGGACAAAAAGATGCGCTGCGCGATATCCGAAAAGATCTGAAAAGCAGCCTCCAGATGACCCGGCTTATTCAGGGTGATGTTGGATCGGGTAAAACGGTGGTTGCTGCAGGTACAATTTTAATGGCTGTGGATAATGGATTTCAGGCAGCATTTATGGCACCTACCGAAATTCTGGCTGAACAACACTATCGAACATTAACTGCGTTTTTCAAAGAACTTGATGTTGAGGTCCGTCTGCTGACCGGTAAGCAAAAAACGAAACTGAAACAGGATGTATTGACATCTGTTGAAGGAGGTCAGTGCGATATAGTTATTGGAACACATGCTGTTATACAGGGTGGTGTAAATTTTCATAAGCTCGGGCTGGCCGTAATCGATGAACAACACAGGTTTGGTGTAAAGCAGAGAACCCGGATACTTCAAAAAGGAGATCATCCTCACCTTCTTGTAATGTCGGCCACACCCATTCCCAGGTCACTTGCCATGACGATTTACAGTGATCTTGATATATCTCTGATAAAAGAGTTGCCGGCCGGCCGAAAACCGGTAAAAACAGCTATACGAACTGAGCGTAAGAGAAAAGATCTCTATGGATTTCTCTACACCAATATTAAAGAGGGCGGCCAGGTCTATTTTGTTTATCCACTCATAGAAGAGTCGGAAGTGATGGATTTAAAAGATGCCACAATCGGTTTCGAAAAGTTAAAAAAACATTTTCCGGATTTTAAAATCGGACTTCTTCACGGGCAATTAAAAAGTGAAGAAAAAGAAGAAGTAATGGGCCGGTTCTCTTCAGGTGATCTTGATATCCTGGTGTCAACAACGGTTATTGAGGTTGGCGTGGATGTTCCCAATGCCAATGTGATGGTAATAGAACACGCTGAACGCTTTGGCCTTTCACAGCTGCACCAGCTGCGGGGCAGGATTGGCCGGGGATCCAGGCAAAGCTATTGTATCTTGATACCCGGCCAGAAAATAAGCCGTGATGGCAGATACCGGCTTCAAAAAATGGTGGAAACGAACGACGGATTTGAGATAGCTGAGGCAGATCTTAAACTCAGAGGACCCGGGGATTTTTTGGGCACCAAACAGAGCGGTCTGCCCGATTTCAAATATGCAGATATTGTAGAAGATCAGTTCCTTCTTGCACAGGCAAAGAATTATGCATGGAATGTAATAAAAAAAGATCCGCAGCTCAGCACTTTTGAGGATCTGAAAAGCGTATTTGAACCATATTTCAAAAAGAAGTCAGAGTTTTTTGAATCGGGATAATCAATAGTTCAACTCTTTTAATCAGTTTTGCAACGCATAAAGTTAAGATTCAGGCTCATTTTTATAGAAAAGAAAGCCGGCCATAGCTGTAAATGCCGTATTTCTGATGATCATACTCCACCCGAAACTGCTTTCAGCCAAATCTCCAAAGCAGCCACAATCTCCCTCCATACCAGTGGCAAAGCCGTAGATTGAAAATCCTAAAAATCCTGCAAATATCAACAAAACAAAACTGGCTATATAGGTAAGCTGCCATTTTAGAATGAGCAGTATCGCAACAAGGATCTCCAGCCACGGAAGAGTAGAAATCAAAAGGGATTTAAACCATACCGGCAGCCAGGTGATATAGACAACCGTTTCAAACAGAGCCGTATTATCAATCAGTTTCAGAACACCGGCTAAGATGAGAACGCCGGCAAGAATAAACCGGGAAAGAAGCTGAATCCATTTAATAACCTGGTGCGGGATCATTATCTAATTTTCCTCCACTTCTGATTTTGTCAAATTTGCTGTATCAACGCTTCCATCATACATCGCCCGAAGCCGTTTAACAAAAAATTTAAGAAGATAACGGGCAATATGAATTCTCTCTTCCAAAAGATCAAAAAATGCCGTGCTGTCTATTTCGAGCATCTTGCATTTAGCCTTGCACTCTGCAGTAAAGATTCTGGGCTCCTGGTCAAAAAATCCAAGGGTTCCAACAGCCTCATATTCTCCAATCTCATATACGATTTCACCATTCTTTATCATATTTATTTCACCGCTCGACAGAATATAAAGTGCGTCGGACGGATCATTTTCTCTAAACAAAACTTCACCAACATCAATATTCCTCACCTCTGCAATTTCTGCAAGATACGACAACTGCTCCGTCGGAACATCCGAAAAGAGCTCGATACTTTGCATAAGCATTACTTTTTCAATTATTGTATCCATCAATTCGCAGGGTAAATTAACATTAGGTTCTCTTTAAAGAAATAATCAGAAAAACCATTTACTATTCATAAAATAATTGCGCTGTCGTAAAGAGATGATAATAATGTTTTGACTCGTTTTCTTTGGTGAAATTATTAACCTTACAGGATATAGATTTGTCATTTCAATACAGCAGATTTAATAAAGTATTTTAAAAAACAAAGTGCCATGTTAGACTTATGCTCAAGAAGGTCAAAAAATGCTGTTCTGTTAAATACAATAAACCGGCTTCTATCTACGCACTGAGCAGTAAATAACCTGGGTTCATGGGTGAAAAACCCGAATGTTCCAAGTGCATCATACTGATTTACCTGGTAGATACCAACGTTGTTTTTAATCATATTTACCAACCCCTCTTCTACTATATAAAGAGTATCGGAAGGTTCATTTTCTCTGTATAAAACAGCTCCGGCTTCAGCAGTAACGTTTATCGCAATGTTTGCAAGTAAGGACAGTTCTGTTGTCGGAAATTCTGAGAAAAGTTGTGCATTTTGGAGCACCATCACCTTTTCAATAAGTGTATACATCAAATTTGATAAAAGTTAAAATCTTTCAGATACCAGCTGAGCCGTTTCTTTAATTACCGGGTTTTCATCTTCCAGCGAGTTCTCAACATATTCTCTGAGTTCTGCTGGACACTGTGATGTTACACCATACATTGCACATGTTTTTAACCAGTCATCATCACCATTCAAAATCGTCATCATTCCATCCGTATAGGAATCGATGCTAATGTTAAAAACATTTTTCCCTTTTTGTACGGTATCTTCCATCGATACAGGGTCGATCAGGGGAAGGATGTCTCTGTGAAAAGCACCTTCAAGTATATTATCGAGGAATTCAATAGATGTTGCACGATTCTCTTCACTGATACTCTGCAGTCCGAGATATGCTCCATACATATCTTTTGGATTGTAGATCAGTCCTAAAAGCCGGAAAACATGTTCTCTGATTTGATCCAGCCTTTCCCTTAGTGCTTTGTTCAGCAGGTCAAATTGCTTTCTGTCGGGCAGCTGGAAAAGAATGGATATAAAGAGATAGTAATTTTCAAGTTCATTATATATCTCATCTCGTATCACTTTTTCATCAAATTCAAATTTCTTATCGGATGATCTGAGTTTATTCAGTGCTTTAAGCAGATGTAGACGCTGTTCGGGTCTCGTTTCTTCAGCAAGCATTGCCATAAGCCTGTCGACTGATTTTTGGCTTTTCATATTGGCGAGTACTTTTGGAATATTTTTGCAAACATCCCGGGAAAATTTACCGCTGTGATAGTACGCGCTTATAAGATTTACATAATTCTCACCAAAATTTGAAAGGGCGTTTCTGGCTTCCAGCGAATGCTGCCTTTCACTTAAATTCTGTATCAGAAGCGGGATAAATGCTTCATCTTTCACTTCGCCCATGCTTTTGATTGCTTCTTTACGAACAGCGGGAGAGGGATCATTCAGAAGAACCGGCAAATACTTTCTCGCTTTATCCCCGCCAATATATGTAAGCACTTGTGCTACCTGTGCCCGTGCAAGATTCGCCTGTTTGTTTTTTTGACTGATAATTGATTCAATCATCTCTTCATTGATCATCTTATGATCCTCAGACTCACCGTGCTTACTAATACACCCAAGTGCAGCCGCTTTGTAATCCACTGAATCACTTTGCAGATAATCCATTAAAATTTGTTCCGGGTCACCTTCTGACTGCATGCAGATGTAATGAATAGATTCAAGCCGAAGTTCAGTATCTGCATCTTCAAGCAGTTGTACGATTTCACCCATATAATTTTTATCAGGGATACTTTTCAACAGCCGGAGCGCCTGAAGACGTATTTCATTGGAGTCATTTCTAAGAAGCGACTTCAGTTCATCTGCAAAGGGTTCAACATTATGTCCCTCAAGCAGTTTTAAAATGTAGTGCGCCTGGTTTATATTGCCACTTTTTAAAGCTTGTTTTATAATTTCAACAGATTCCGGTTCATTTAAATCCAATCCTTTACCGCCTATTTCCAGGTACCTTCTTGAAATAGAGTTTCTGAATTGCTGTACATATTCTTTGCGGGCCATCACAGACAGAACAATCCAAACTCCCACAAATGCAGTGACAATGTAAGCAATTTGCTGTACGGTGAAGTCAGCTAAAAAAACCAGCCCCAATAAAATCAGACCGGCAACACCCCTGAAAAACCTGTCTACAAACACGTCCATAAAAAATTTAATCCGCTCTTTCATTCTCTGGGAGAATGGCAAGAACAGGATTTCCCGGCTGGTTTTATCTATCGAGTACTGTGTTGCCCCGTCAAAACCGCCAAGAAAAACAGCCACTGCCAGAACCGGTTCAAACATCATAAGTATGGATGCAATAAAAAGACCAACCGGACGGGTCAAAAGGCCTCCTCCAATACCCATTCTTCTGAGAATTCTGCTGGAAAATAAAATCTGTATAAAAAGAGAGGCAAGGCTTAATCCTGCATAAAAGGTTCCCATAAAAGAGGTCAAATTCGCTTTGTCGGGATAAACATCCGCAGCAACGGCTTTCAGCTGGTAATCTACAAGAGTTGATACCAGCATTGCTATTCCAATTATGGCTGCAACTAAAAACTGGTACCTGGAGTTAACGATACTTTTAAATACTTTTGCAGTGGTAATATTTTCATCATCCTGACGATTGTTATTTGACGACTCAAACTTGCTTCGGCCCTTCAGTGAAAATACAATCATCATAACCACAAATATTCCTCCCATACAGATGTAGAGAAGATTTTCTGTATCCATATTAAAAACCGAAACAACTACACTCGACAGCTGACTTCCGGCAATCGCTCCCAGAATGGCGCCCAGGTTCAGAAGGGTAAAGAGGCGTTTGGATTGGGACGTGTTGTAAAGCTCATTGGCAAATACCCAGTACTGGGAAATTATTAAAATACTGTAGACACTGACCCATATATAAAATAGTGTATAAACCCAATCCTGATCGATCCAAAAAAGACCTCTTATAATAAGCAGGTTCACGATTACAATCAGATTTGTCCATAAAAACACTCTGAAGTTGTTATATGATTGTACAAGCCTGGATACAAGCTGGGTAACAGGAATGGAAACCACTGCAACCAGAATAAAAACGAGGGGCAGTTGTGCGGCACCAAGCTCAATAAGGAAAAGGCTGTCTCTTGCAGGTTTTAGAAAGTAGAGGACCACCATTAACAAAAAATTGACAAAAAACATTGCAATTGTGACATACCACTCGCCCGGCCTTACATCATAAAATCTGTTGATAAATTTTTTCATTAATTAGTCCGACACCTCCGCTTATGCTAAAAAGAAAAACATTTTACTGCGATATTGGTTTCAATAATCTGAACCGACGTTATCACATAAAGCATAAAATAACAAATCTGAATCTCAAATAGACCCGAATATTTATTCTTTTCAACTCCTTCTAAAATAAGAAGCCCAGAACTACCGAGAAGGAATCATCCACATCAGAATTCCCATATGTTACACTTAAAACTACCCTGTCAAAAAAGTTATACCATAAACCGCCGCCAACAGCGTAGTGCCAGGTGTTCGAATTTTCATTCGGGATCCATACACGGCCATGGTCGAAAAGGGCCAGAAAACCAAGAGTTCCCGGCACAAAATAAGAGTTGATCTCAAGTAATTTTGAGCGTACTTCAGTGTTTTGGTATAATATACTTTTCCCTGAAAAACGATCTCTTAAAACACCTCTGAAGTTCGCTTTATCAAATACACCTGTATTTGATTCGAAGAATACGCCTGCATCTCCAAGAGTATTTGACTGGAAAAACCGAAAATCCCCAAAATTCCTTTCAACACCCACACGTGTAGCCAGGGTTATATCCGTATTTTTTATTGTATGATACCCGCTTGCACTCAAATCCAGTTTAAAAAGCGGATCTTCATCGTCAAAATTGTAGGTAAAATGCCCGCCTGCTTCCAGGTTCATTCCTTTTCTTGGAAAATTTTCGTCATCAACGGTATTGTATTCATATGATGACTTTAAACCGAGAATTTTAAAAGTGGCAAAATCACTGTCGGCCAGGCCTGCCTGTGGAGTTGAAATGAACTTGCCTTCGGTTTCCCTGACATCAACAATTTCAAATGTTGGCCCCATCCGAAATTCCGAATTTTGAAACAACCGATAGCGAAAAATTGGATTCAGAGAGTATAGGTCTTTGCGCACATCATGAAACCTGTCGTCTCCTTCACGGGTTGTTTCATTACCCAGACCAAAGAAATTGGTTTGAAAATTGGGAGACTGCACAGCAATATCCAGCAACAGGTCCGTATTTCCTATAAGATGAATAAATTCTCCTTCATACAGAAAATTGTAAGAAAGTTTCGAAGTCGCAACATTTGCCGTAAACCGGTGTCTCGCTGCATAAGGATACTTTCTGAAACCGTATTTGGTTAACGTAAAGCCTCCGCCCAGAAAAACACCATCATCCTGGTTGAAACTAAAAGCCAGTGCAGGTGCGATAAAATCAAACGCATGCTCCTGGTAATTGTAGCCATATTCCTGCATGCCATTAGTTGTAAATTCACCCATATTGGGCTTGATATCTTTCAGGTAGGCACCTTTAATATTTTTGGAATGTATTTTTACATTTTTAGAAGAGTTTACACCGGCGTTTGCAAACGTCAATTCCGATTCGCCTTCACCGCCTACCAGGTGAAACTTAATTGGCAGTTCCCTGTTTTGCCTGAATAAAAACCTGTCATTTCCTGAAATACCGTATAACCTTACCTCTTTCGTTTCATCAGGGTTTAAGAGACGTTCAAAATATAGATTTTCGCTGTTTTCAATCCCATTACTGAATATTTTTATAACCAGATTACCGTTATCTGCCCCGTCAATAATAAAAAGATCTTCGCCTTTCGTGCCAACTACTTCCAGCTCTTCAGCAACATATTCATAATAGCGCTCTGCAAATTCTACCGCTTTATCACGCCTGGATTTTAGTTTTGCAATAATGCCTTCGCCCCTCAGTTCAAATACCGGACCGGGCAAATTTTTGACACCTGCTTCAATAGCTTCATCTGTAATATTGGTTCTCAGTTCTTCAGCTACCTCTATCCAATACTCTTTTTGAAGCTCTGCAAGTGCACGCCTGTCGAGGTGTTGTGCCTGGAAATTCATTCCTGCAATATCCCGGATATCATGATCAAAGTGCTGAAACTGACGAAGAGCCCACTTTCTGTTTGCAATCCAGGGCAATACTCCATCCATTTTAAATATCACATTATCCCGGTCGAGCGGAAATGCACGATATTGCACAGTTCCGTCATTATCCTCCATGGAAGCCCAAAAGAACTGCCCTTCATGACGGTCCCAGTCATTCAGAATCATATCTACAAGCCTTGTTCTTAAAAACCACCGGGCATCGATCTTATGATCAGGTTCTTCCAGCAACAACTCCATCAGGTCTTCTGTATTTGTAACACCTGTTGCGGTATCCCCAAATTTTTCCTCAATCAATGGAACACCAATAAACTCTTCAAGTAAAACCGGCTGTTTCTTTCCTTCATCCCTGTATTTGCCAAGAGCCGGGTCATCCGGCAAGTAATAGATTTCCGGAACCGTGTAATAGATACCTGCTGCATCTGCTATGGGAGCTACAATGCCCGGACCAAAAGGATTTGAGGCCGAAATCTGATCCTGAACAAGATCTCTGACAAATGTTCTCTGGAGAACTTTAGGCAAGGTTTCTGTCGGATCTTTCGGAATTGACCTGAGTACAAAACGCCTGCCGGTCTCACTCTCCAGGAAAAATGTAGTAGTTTGAAATCCTCCGCCCATACTGGTTATTTTCAGGCCTCCTTTATCTTCCCTGAAATTCAAAACCGGATACATAACAGGCATCGTCCATGATTCACGATAGTGCTCACCAAGAATTGTCTCTCCAAAACTTCCTATCTCATACTGAGAATCCGTGACAACCTCGGTGGAATCCGGCAGAACAATCTCTTTTTCGTTGCCGTATTCATCAAGCAGTACTGTTTCGGCATGAATAACTGATCTGAAAACCGGGTTATCTGATTTGAATTCTTCTTCTGAAGTCCACATTTCAAGCCAGGCGGAACCATCGTTATAAAAGTCGAGTGTGGCAAACCCCTTTCCCGAAAATACAAAATCTGCATCTCCGCCTTTTCTTGCAATCGTAGTCTTTGATCCCGATCCGCTTAATACGTGGTGAATTCTGTCCAGCTCGAAATACTGCAGTGCATGATCATGACCTGCAACGATGGTTACACTGGGATGTTCTTCAAGTACATCAAGTACAGTATCGTCGTAGTCATCATACCGTGCACTGCTCACATCCTGGTTAGAAATCCCCATATTTCTCAATACGGGATAAAATGAACCAATAACAGGCAGGGGCAGGTAAATAGATTTATGGACATCAGTTAATGGGAAAAAGTGTTCTTTCCAGGTAAAATACCCGCCATGTTTGCCACGTGTTTCAAATGGGTGGTGTGCTGCCAATACCAGGTGCTTATCTGTGTTATTATCAGCTATTTCCTTAAGTTCATTTGCCACGTCATCAGTTGAAACGTTGCTGCAGTTGTTATCCGACGCAATCTTTTCCCTGTCACTTTGCAGAAACCATTCCGAATCAAGCATTATCAGGACTATACTGTCGCCTATTTCCACAGTTTCCGGACCGGGACAACCGGCGCCGGGCAGGTATCTTACATTGTTCGCAAAAGGTGCATTCAGAATAAACTCCCGCTGGGCACGCAGCCCGTCAATACCCGGTTTCCAGTCATGATTTCCCGGAGTGAAAAAAACATCCCCGCGATAATTCTGAAAGGCTGACAATATTTTGGTAAGCTTCTCTTCAGCCAGTTCTTTTTTTGAGGATTGTTCTGCCGGCATCCCGCCATCCAGTACATTATTTCCAAGAAAAATGACACTGCTTTTATCACCGGCATCAAGTTTGGTTTGAAGCAGTGATAATACCGGGTCTTCTCCCTCAAGCACCGGGTTTCCCATATCACCGATTAAGATCATTCTGTAATCAAGTTCAGCCCCGGCTTGCGGATGGTTTGCTTCCCAATTTTCCTTCTCTTCTGAATGCCAGGGTTCTGTCGCAGCGCATGAGATCAGAATTACACTTACAAATAAAATTCGGAGGTAATTTAAAAATTTCAAAATTTTTATGATTTATTCTTTTTCAATAGTCTAACTGGTAACCTGTCTGAAAAACTTTGGCAGCCAGTTATAAAGTTTTTTAATCATTGAAAATCCTGGTAACGGGTTAAAACTATGATCCGCCGGGAGATTGCAGCTGAACCCTGAAAATAGGATTGTTATTCGCGTAAGACTTTTTTGGTGTCAAATACTCCGCCCATATTGACCCGTTGTCATAGAATTTTAAGATTGCAAATCCTTTACCGCTATATGCAAAACCTGCCTCTTTTCCTTTTCGTGCTTTGGATGTTTTACTTCCTGAACCGCTCACTACATGATACGCACCCTCCTCATTAAAAAACTGCAGATTGTGATCATGTCCGGCAGCAGTAATTACGTTTGGGTGATCACTGACGGCATCCAGAACCTTTTGCCGGTAGGTTTTATTTCTTGATCCACTCATATCTTCATCAGAAGCTCCAAGATTTCGTAAAAGTACATAGATTGAACCGAGCCCCGGAAGCGGCACCCAGAGTTTATCATTAAATTCAGTTAGAGGAAATATATGTTGTTTAGGTGTGAAATATCCACCATGTCTTCCATTTGAAAAGAATGGATGATGTACGGCAACTACCAGTGATTTATCCTTATGCTCAAAAGCCAGGCGGCGAAGCTCAGTCACAGACTCATCTGCGGTTTGAATTTCACATCCTTCCTGAGAAGCATACTTTTTTGTTTCTTCGGCCAAAAACCATTCGGAATCAATCAGTGCGAGAACAAGCCTGTCATTTAATACAACTTCTTCCGGCCCGGGGCATCCCGCCCGGGGATGAAATGAGAGATTCTCTACCGGATCATACTCATTGATAAATTTTTCCTGGAGCTGCAGACCTTCAAAATTTGAATACCAGTCGTGATTCCCTGCCACAAAATAAGCACGGCCGCTGTAATCATGCATTGAGCTGAGTGTTTTGGAAAGTTTTTTCTCTGCAAGCTCTCTGGCCTCTTCCGGTTCAGGTTCAAGGCCATCTGAATAGATATTGTCTCCAAGAAAAACAATGGAACTATTATTTCCGGCTTCCAATAACTTTTCTTCCAGTAAAACAAGAACGGGATCTTCTCCGTCAAGAACAGGTTCGCCGGTATCACCGATTAAAAAAAGCTGGAAATCTAGCTGAGCATCTCGTTCAGACACCCGGGTTTCCCAGTTTTCATATTCATTACTGTGCCATGGTTTTGTTGCAGTACATGAAGCAACCAGAATGCTTAAGGAAACGGGGATAAAAATTCTGCTCAAAAGAAAAGCTGAATTGGATTTAATTTTCATATGAGTTCTATGAACTATTTTTTCAATCTACTAATGAATATGGTCGATGCATGGTTTTGCATGCCTTGAATAACCTATCCGGTCTGAATTGTTTCTTCCGAAATGACATCTTTTTCCATAGATCTGAATGTTCGTCCCATGTACCGGACAAGCATGATCCAAATGACAATCAGAAACAGGACAACCAGTGAGAGCCAGAAAACATTTTCAACCCCAAAAGCGACGGCTACGCCTATATTCAGGAATACAGCCACCACTTTGGCGCCTCGCTGAATAAACATATCAATAAACGCCTTTGCTTTGTATTTCACATCTCTTGCAGTTGGCGTGTAGAGTGCTTCCTTGGCAGATTGCTGAATGGAGTAATTTAAGCTGTTGTCGCTGGCCGACATTATTGTAGCAAAAAGCAAACCCGGAATAATAAAAAATCCAATGGACCCCAGGGCAATGGATATGGGTAAAAGCAACAGTGCAATTCCTACGCCAAAATTAGTCATAACAAGGCCGGTTAAAAAAATCTGTACGAAAACAGCGGCAATATTTGTAACCATGCCCACAAGCCCAAAATATGCATCCCGGTCCAGTCCTCCCTCCACTCCCATGGCAATAGCCGCAGATAATTGAAAATCTACGATGTTCGATACCATTTCGTAAATACCAAGCATAGCCGCAATAGCAAGCAGGTATTTTGAAGAAAGTACAAGTTTTGCCCCGTCAATTACGGCATTTACTTTTGGTGCTTCACCGGTACTTTCCGATTTTTGAGGCAGACCTTCCCTCTTCTCAATATAGAGTGCGATTCCGATAATACAGAACATTGGAACAACGCTCATATAGAGAAGTGAATCCCTTCCAAGCTGTTCTACCAGAAGTGTCACATACGTGGCTCCGACAATACCGCCAATAATTCCGCCGAGCCCGACGAAGCCATAGGATCTTTTTGCCTCCTCAGAGGTAAAAATATCGTTTGTAAACGCCCAAAAAAGAGTAACAAGTGCGGTGTTGTACATATCACCAAATATATAGAACGACCATACTTCAAGAGGCGACGGTGATTGGAGCAGCAAACCATAGAGCACAAACAATCCTGCAAATAACATTGAAACTGTGGTTACAAGCATTTTACGTGAAACCCTTTTGTAAAGCCATGTAAAACCAACAACCATCGCGAAAGCAAAAAACATATTTAATACCTTGGCAAGCTGTTCTACCTCAGCCCCAAACAGTGTCATACCAAGCAGTTCAAGCGGTGATTCCTGGTAAAAACTGACAAGCAACCCCCGCTTCATAGGTTTTAGGATCCAGAAAATAGCTATCACCAGGAAAAAGAAAAGAGCCATTGCAATAACCTTTGGCCATTCATCTTTTTCAATTCCATTAAAAAGATCGTAAAAACTTTTGAATGGGTTTTTTACTATTTCTTTTAGTCTTTCTTTAGAGTTTTCAGACATCTGTTTGGTTGTAACGAATTATACCGGTAATCTCCGTATTTTGGTTAGAAAGGTTCAAATATAAGGATACTATCGCAAGATTTTTGGGTTTTTCAGGGGTTTTACTCATTTGTAACTTTATGATCCAATTACTCTTCTGACATCTGCTTTAATACCACTCTCATTTCAATAACATCCGGCGACACATTTTGCTGTATTTTATTCCACACAACTCAGCCCCACCGGATTTCTTATGAAAATAATACCATTAATTTGTCGCTTCAAGAAAGCAATATATATCAGTAATATCTTCAAGTTTTAATAACATATCTTTCTCTTTTCCGACAATTTTGAAATTTGAGGCTAAATTGGTTTGTTCATGTAAAATATCACTATAAAAATGTCAGTGTAAAATGATTTTGGTTTTGAATCGTTAATTTAAAACTAAGAAAAGAAAATACCCACATCTCCATTCCAGAATAACCGAATTCAGCATTAATTCATTTACAAACGTATTTAAGTTTTAAATTAACTATGTAATCGGACTCATAATTTGTAAATTTGAATGTCCTATAATTTTATAGATACAATCACATTTTGATATCAGACAAACCACACGATTACTGTGGCATTTTTGGAATATTTGACCACGCCGAAGCCGCACTTTTAACCTATTATGGATTACACTCCCTTCAGCACAGAGGACAGGAATCTGCCGGAATCGTTTCCTCCTATTTTGATACGGAAAAAAGCAAATACGTAATGCCCATGCACAAGGATTTCGGACTGGTGCTTTCGGTTTTTGAGGATTCAAATATATTTAAAAGAGAATTAAAGGGCAGAAATGCCATTGGCCACAATCGCTACTCCACTTCAGGGGCTGCCAAAAACCCTGCCAATATTCAGCCTTTTAGAGTACATTACAAAAACGGCAACATTGCGATCGGCCATAATGGAAATCTGTCCAATGCACGTGAACTCAGAGACAGGTTCAGGCAAGAAGGTGTTTTGTTTCAAAGTACCTCCGATACCGAATTGATACTGCACCTTATTTCGAAAAGTTCTAAAACTGATCAAATTGATCAAATCATGGATGCGCTCCGCCAGATTGAGGGTGCTTATTGCCTGGTAATACTAACCGACGACAAACTCATTGCCGTACGTGATCCCAACGGGTTCAGGCCGCTTGCACTTGGGTTGATCGACGGTTCGTATGCAGTTGCCAGTGAAACCTGTGCATTTGATATCATTGGCGCCGAATATATACGGGACGTGGCCCCCGGTGAAGTGCTTGTTATCGACAGAAATTCAGACCGGGAACAAGAACCCACATCGCTTTTTCTTGAAAAAAAACATGGAACAGATACAAGTCAGTGCATTTTTGAATATGTCTATTTTTCGCGCCCCGACAGTAAAATATTTGGTGAAAATGTAGATAAAATCCGACGGAATCTCGGTAAACAACTGGCCAAGGAGCACCCTCTGGAAGATATCATCCTGCATCCCGATTCTGAATACAGGCCTATTATTATTTCGGTGCCCGATTCAAGTAACACAGCTGCTCTTGGCTATGCGCACGAAAATCAAAAAATGGGGTATGATTGTAAATATGATATCGGGTTAATCCGGAATCACTACGTTGGCCGGACATTTATTTCCCCCGGTCAAAAATCACGGGAGCAAAAGGTGCGTACAAAGTTCAATACTGTTCAGGGTGTGATTGAAGGTCGCAGTGTGATTATCGTTGACGATTCAATCGTTCGGGGAACAACATCGCGGTACCTTGTAGATATGATCCGGAATGCAAATCCTACAGAAATTCATTTCCTTGTCAGCTCTCCTCCTATCACAAATCCATGCTTTTACGGGATGGACTTTCCCGATCCTGAGGAGTTAATTGCCAATCGTTTTCACAATAATATTCACGAAATAGCAGAGGCAATTGGCGTCGACAGCCTTCGCTATCTTTCAGCTGAAGGATTGGTGGAAGCAGTTCGGACATGCAACCCGTCAGGCGGAGGTTATTGCACAGCGTGCTTTACCGGAAACTACCCGGTGCCCGTTCAGTTCGGGGCAGAGAAAGAAGAGAATGAGATTGCTTAATGAATTTTAGCCAGGCAAAATTTGTAACCGGTGCTCCGAGCCTGGATGAATGCCCCCCGGAAAAATACCCGGAGTTCTGCTTTGCAGGCCGCTCAAATGTGGGCAAATCTTCCTTAATCAACAAACTTACAAACCGCAATAAGCTCGCCCGAACAAGTAATACACCGGGAAAAACCCAGCAGATGAATTACTACCTGGTAGACAACCAGGTTTACATTGTAGACCTGCCCGGTTTTGGCTTTGCAAAAGTTCCTAAAAACGAGCGGGAGCGGTGGGGACGCGATATTCACAAATATATTTTAAACAGAAATACACTCAGGCTGATTTTCCACCTGGTCGATTCCCGTCACAACCCCACAGCGCTTGATGAAGAATTTTTTTACTGGATGGGAAGTCACCACATACCATTTGTGGTACTGCTTTCAAAAGCCGATAAATTATCTAAAAATAAACTTGCGGGATCAAAGTCAGCTGTTATACAGCTCCTGAATGAGATGAATATAGATGTGCCTGTTATATCCTGTTCTGTAGAGACCGGTCTTGGGATGGATGAAGCCCGGTCTGTTATTCAGGAATTTTCAATTGAAAACACAACCAACTGAAATTTTATGCCATTCAATGTTTTACTTCTTGACAATGTGGATCCGGTTTGTGCTGAAGTTTTCAATCAGAGAGGAGTGCAGACCGAAACGTCCGGAAAATTGACATCTGAAGAACTTCGTGCAAAAATCGGCACCTTTGACGGAATTGTTGTAAGAAGTTCAACCAACGTAGACGAAGACCTTCTGAAACATGCAGGTAAACTGAAAGTTATTGGCCGGGCAGGTGTCGGTGTTGACAATATTGACATCAAGGCGGCAACGGCAAAGGGTGTTCTTGTGATGAATACACCGGACGGGAATACCATCAGCACTGCCGAACACACTTGCGGAATGATACTGGCCATGGCAAGAAATATCCCTTCCGCTGTTGACCGGATAAAAAACGGGGGCTGGGATCGTAAAAAATTTATGGGTACCGAGCTGCATCACAAAACGCTTGGCATCATCGGTCTCGGTAAAATCGGATCAGAAGTAGCTTCCCGGATGAAAGCTTTTGGCATGGATATTATTGCATACGATCCGTTTGCCACCCGGGAGCAATCTTCCGAGATTGGTGTGGAACTTAAAGATCTCGACCAGGTACTGAAATCATCCGATTTTCTGACTCTTCACACACCCCTGACGGAAAAGACAAAAGGATTGATATCATTTGAAAACAGGGACAAGCTTAAAAAGGGAATCCGCCTGGTAAACTGTGCCCGCGGCGGTATTATTAAGGAGTCTGACATGGCTGCATTATTAGATGAAGGGATCGTTTCAGGGATTGCAGTCGATGTTTACAGCGAGGAACCGCCTTCTGCGAAGTTATATGAATACCTGAAACATCCCGCCATTATTTGCACGCCTCATCTTGGTGCATCAACCGAGGAGGCACAAAAAAAAGTGGCTGTTCATATAGCTGAACAGATGTCTGATGCCCTTGAAAACAAAAGCTACAAAGGGAGTCTGAACGGAAAATCTATCGCACTTCTTACTAATAAAGAGGTGAACCCATACCTGGAGCTATCCGAAAAATTGGGACATTTAACCGGACAAATTAAACCCGAAAACGCCAATCATTTCTCTTTCGAATACAGGGGTATCTGTGCCAGGTATGCAGAAGTTCTCACCGATGGCATTTTGAAGGGAATACTTACCGAGTTCGTGGACGAAACCGTAAACCTCATTAACGCAAGGCATTACGCAGCTGAACGCGGCTTGACCATCAGTGAAACCACCTCTTCGGACGGCACCTTGTACAAGGATTTAATAACGATCAGATTAAGTGATGATGCCGGGTACAGGAAAATTTCTGCTACGGTATTCGGAGAAAATGATTACCGCATTGTGGAAATTAACGGTTATGGAATTGAGCTGCAGCTCGAGGGAGATATCCTCATGTACAAAAATATTGATAAACCGGGAATGCTCGCCTCTGTTGCCGGAAAACTGGCTTCAAAAGGAATCAACATCGGCGCACTGAGCCTGGGCCGGGACAAAAAAGGATCAAAAGCAATCACAGCTATTGTCGTTGATAAACACCTTGGCAGTGATGATCTGAAACCATTTTTTGAGATGGAAGATGTTGATGATTTGAAATATATTTCTCTATCCTGAGAGAAACGGAGTGGAAGGGACACTGAGTGAAGGGGAGAGGGTAAGAAGCTTGCCAATGAAAGGCCCCAACGCGGGCGCAATCAACAGCACATGGGCAACGGTCTGTGATGAATGATGCTGTGCGGTGCAACAGACACGGCTGACGGATTCGCGGCAATAAACTGCCTGTTTTTACCACGAAGACTCGAGGACACCAAGTAACGCGAAGAACTTCGCGCTTCATCAATTCAAAACTAAATTAAATAATTTAAGTTAAACTACAGTCAACTAAACTTTTTGGACAGCCTCTGGACAAATGCACGGAAAGCCCACGCATGCTGAAGGTCTGCAACTGGGTAATTTTTCCAAACGAAATATCCCTTCCTGTCTTCAAAACCCACTCCCTTTTGTTGACACATCCCGGCCATACCCGCGCCGTGAGGATTCAAATTGATCCTCACTCAGTCTCCCCTTCCCTCCGTCTCTCAGTCACCCCTTCACTCAGTCTCCCGATCTCGCTAATTTACGCAAATAACAAGATGCATTCGCGGCAGCCATAACAATCACGCTTCCGACGAGAGTGTACAGCGGCCAGGCAATGGCAAGACCATCTCCGGGTAACAGACTTTGCACGGGTCCTTCTACCATGAAAAGAAGAGAAATCAATCCTGTAAAAAATCCAATCATGGCGTCCTTTTTGTCGGGTTTTTCAAAAATGAGTCCCAGCAAAAATGCTCCCAGGAGTCCGCCATACGTATAGGAGGCAATTCCCAGCCCGAGTTCAACAATCGCAGGGCGCTCTTCACCGGTAAGCTGCAGCCAGGTAAAAAGCAGTGCTGATCCCGTTAATACAATGCCCCACCCGATAGTGATCAGTCGCGAAATTTTCAACTCTTTTTCCCGGGTCCAGTCAGCGCCGGCAACAGGTTTAATCAGGTCGAGTGTGGTTGCCGAAGCCAGTGCGTTCAGTGATGAGCTGAGGCTGCTCATAGCAGCAGCAAACAGAGCCGCCACAATCAGGCCTGCAACTCCGGGCGGCATATTTTCCACAATAAAGAGGGCGAAGATTTCATCAGTGGTCTGCAAACCCAGTTCCGATGCATTTTGCCCCAGGTAAAAGACGTAGAGCATCAACCCGATCGCCAGGAAAAAAGCAAACTGCAGGGAAGCCCCGATTCCGCTCCAAATCATTGCTTTTTGCCCGTCTTTCAAATTTCTTGTGGAAAGAACGCGTTGTACGATCAGCTGATCCGTACCGTGTGATGCTACCGAGAAAACTCCTCCGCCAATAATTGAAATCCAAAATACGTAAGGATCAGCCAGGAAAGATCGCCAATCCATATCAAAACCCCAGCTAAACAACCGGAATTTATCGTTATCCGACAAAAGAGCCCAGCCCTCGGCAGCAGTTACCGGCATCTGACCTGCCATAACAAGAGCAGCAAAAAGAGCCCCGCCAAGATAGACAACCATCTGTACCACATCCATCCAGATCACCGCTTTAATGCCACCGAGAAATGTATAGACAAGGGTAATTATTGCGATAACCGTGATCGCAAGTGCATAGATTTGAATATCTGTCCAGAGATCGAATGTGCCGGCAAGCCTCAGAATGATAGCAAGCGGAATTGCGGTAGCAAAAAGGCGCACCCCGTCCGCAAGAAGCCTGGTTATGATAAAAGTAGAACTGGCCACATTACGCATTCCGTCACCAAACCTTTGTGACAGAAACTGGTAAGCCGTTGAAATCTCACCGCGGTCGTAAGCCGGCAGAAACCAGACAGCCACGACAAACCGGCCGATGATATAGCCGAATGTGAGCTGTAGAAAAGTCAGATTACCGCCATATGCAACTGCAGGAATGCTGATAAATGTAAGGGTGCTGGTTTCCGTTGCAACCACTGAAAAGAGTACTGCCCACCAGGGCATATCCCGTCCGCCCAGAAAATAATCCTTCGATGACTTCTGCTTGCCGGCAGAGAGAATTCCGAAAACAGCAACCGCAATAAGGTATGCGATTACTATGGTTAGATCTAATCCGGTAAACCCCACAGTAGTTTCAAATTCAGGTTAAAATTACAATTAAGTGCCTCTTACGATTCAAATCATTCATCAATCAGTATGCCCGGATAAAAATTGTATCAATTTTCTGACAGCTTTTCCCCGGTGGCTGATTCTGTTTTTTTCATCTGCATCCAGTTCAGCAAACGTCTTATCATAGCCTGACGGTTTAAAAACAGGATCATAGCCAAATCCTTTTTCACCACGGCCTTCACTGATGATCTCTCCGCTGCAGGATCCTTCAAACAGATGTTCTTCAGCATCTGAAACGAGCGCAATCACGGTGCGAAACTGTGCCTTACGGTTTTTGACGCCTTCCAATTCCCTGAGAAGTTTTTCAACATTCTCTTCATAGGTTGCATTTTCACCGGCATACCTGGCAGAATAGACCCCGGGTTCACCGTCCAGCGCTTCTACTTCAAGACCGGTATCATCAGCCATGGTCAGAATTCCTGTCTCTTTGAACCAGCTTCGGGCCTTTTTCAATGCGTTTCCCTCAAGCGTATCCTGATCTTCTTCTACTTCAAACGCATTCCTGATATCACGCGTACTGGTCAGTGTAAATCCAAGCGGTTTTAGAACCTGCTGCAGCTCCTCAATTTTATGAGGATTGCCCGATGCAAGAAAAAGATGTTGATTCTTCAATAGTCCGGTTTTGAAATTATGCAAATCACGAGCCGGTCAGTTGAACCGGTTCTATTTTGATTTGTGCCTATTCTTTTATCATTTCTGAAATGGCAGGAATGTGACTGAGCTGCTGGAACTCTTCATAGCGATTGTAAATCTGGTCTTCATTTAACTCAGTAAGCTTTTCCGGTCCGAATTTTTCAACACAAAAACTTGCCATTACAGAACCAAAGATAACCGCTCTTCTGAGGTTTTCCGGGGTGAGGTCATCCGTATAATCAAGCCACCCGAGCAGCCCGCCCATAAACGTATCGCCGGCTCCTGTGGGATCAAAAATATCAATCACCGGGTAGGCCGGAGCTGAAAATATCTCATCTTTTGTGAAAAGTATGGCACCATGTTCGCCCTTTTTGACAATCAGGTGAGAGGGACCCATCTCCCTGATTTTTTTGGCAGCTTTAAAAAGATTGGGTTCATCAGTCATTTCTCTCGCTTCGGAATCATTTACTACCAGCATATCCACTCGTTTAAGTGTTTTTTTCAATGCATCAGGAGTGCCTTCAATCCAGAAATTCATGGTATCCATAACAACTAACTTAGGATCATCAACCTGATCCAGCACTTTTTCCTGTAAACCCGGTTCAATATTTCCAAGCGCGATATACTCTGAACTCTTATAAGAGTTTGGAATAACGGGGTCAAACTTTTCAAAGACGTTCAGCTGGGTATCGAGAGTATCACGATTATTCAGATCGTAGTGATACTTTCCTTTCCAGAAAAATGTATTTCCGCTGGTATCTACCTGCAGGCCTTCAAGATCAATATTTTTGCTTTTGAGAAGGTTCAGATCGCTCTCAGCAAAGTCCTTGCCTACAACTCCAACAAGATTCACATTATCTGAAAAAAATGATGAGGTAAGAGACAGATAGGTAGCCGATCCCCCGAGGATCCGGTCAGTTTTTGCAAAAGGTGTTTCTATTCCGTCGTAAGCAACGGATCCAACAATAAGTAAACTCATGAATAACTTTTTATATTTATATTTAACCGCATTAAGTTCGTGGTTCCTGACACTCATTTCAAATTTGTTTTACTATGCAATTAAAATTTATGGAAAAAGCTATCCGGCTTGCGGCTATTGGCATGCAAAGCAACCGCGGCGGACCCTTTGGGTGTGTGATTGTAAAAAATGGTGAAATTATTGCGGAAGGCACAAACCAGGTCACATCTGCTTATGATCCTACGGCACACGCAGAAATGGTTGCAATCCGTAATGCCTGTAAAAAACTGGGGGATTTTCAGCTGACCGGTTGTGATATTTATACCTCGTGCGAACCTTGCCCGATGTGCCTGGGTGCTATTTATTGGTCACGGCCCGAACGGGTTTTTTATGCAGCTTCAAGGCGGGATGCCGCTGACGCCGGGTTTGATGACGAATTTATATACAAAGAGCTGGATAAACAGCCCGAAGACCGGGCTATACCCATGAAGTCACTCCTGCGAAAAGAGGCGCAAAAACTTTTTGAAGAGTGGAAATTAAAAGAGGATAAAATCGAATACTAATCCTGTAGAAAGTCGGCGGCTGTGCATAACCTGCCAGTTGCTCGCCGGCTATTTGATTATCAGGCACCACATAATTATATTTAAAATAAATTATTTAAGTTAGATTGAAGCAAAGCCCCTTAGACCATTTTTTTACTTTCCTCCAAACCCGGCTGGAAAAGCGTCTGCCGGGAAAAGAGGCCCAGTTTAAGATGGCTCCGTTACCCGAAAAGCCTGAAGATTACTATCTGAATCCGCCTGAAGATTCGAGACCAAGCAGTATCCTGATTCCGCTGTTTCTGAATCACAGTAACGAGATTTCCATCATACTTACTCTGCGTCCGGAGCATCTTGCCCACGGCGGGCAGATCAGTTTTCCGGGGGGCGGAATTGAAAATGGAGAAACAGCCCGGCAGGCTGCCATTCGCGAAACGATCGAGGAGATAGGTGTTCGCAAAGAGGATATTGATGTGGCAGGCAAATTAACCCCTCTCTATCTGCGCCGCACAAATAATTTTATAGAACCTTTTGCAGGCAAACTCACCACACAGCCAGACCTCACGATTACAAACAGGGAAGTTGATGAGGTGATCCCTGTTGCGATAAATTCCCTTTTAAATGTCGAAAACATTAAGAGAGAACCATGGACCCTCAGTAACGGTGCGAAAATGGAAGTGCCCTACTGGACGATTCACAATGTTCCGTTATGGGGAGCTACGGCTATGATGCTGAATGAGCTGCTTGAGTTGTATGCAGAGTTTTTGGAAAATTAGGCTATCGGCTATCGGCTATCGGCTATCGGCTATAAGATTCGCCATTTTTCGACCCACTTCCATGCCGATGGCAATTCCCATACCACTCAGGCCGGCAGCAATCCATACCCCGTTTTTCACCTTTTTCACTACCGGTTCTTTATTTTCGGTAAACCCCATAATACCGCTCCACTCCTGGTCAATCTCCCAATCCTCCGGAAGGTTCAGTGTTTCATTTGCAAACTGAATCAGCCAGTCACGAATTTTTTTATTTATTCCAAACTGATCGGTTCTTTCAACCTGAAGCGCAACGTGTCTTGCACCTCCCAAAAGCAGCCTGTCGCCAATGTTTCGAAAGTAAACATACCCCTCGTGAAAATGGAAGGTCCCCCGCCAGGCAAGATTCGCAATTGGTTTTGTTGTAAAGATATAACCCCTTGCCGGCTCAACTTTTGTTTCCGTAAGGTGAGATGTAAACCCGTTTGTTGCCACCACTATCTTTTCGGAATTCATTTTCAACCCTGACCTAAATGTTACCTCTCCGGAATCGACATTCAGTGCCTCACTGTTCCACAGGGTGCGCACACCTTCACGGGCCAGCCTGCTGTGAAGTGAACGCATTAGCAGGCCGCTGTTCAGTGCTCCTTCAACAGAGTTATAAATTGCAGGGTATCCGCTGTATGTAAGAGAGTTGTAAACCCGGTCAATATTCAGACGTTCTTTCAGAACACGGTTAAAATATTCTATCTGCTTGCTGCAGCGTTCAAAATCATCCCCGTTGGTGAATATTTCGTATCCTCCCGTATGCACGTAAGAGATAGAATCATCTCCCATAGTTTGCCTGAGAAGCTTCAGCCCCTTCCACCGTCTTTCAATTCTATCTAAAACCGTCTCCTCACTTGCAGTTTCCATATCTGCAAGATGCTCGGATATAGAACCGATGCAGGCAAAACCGGCGTTCCTTGTACTTGCTCCTGTCGGAAATTGTCCTCTCTCTGCTATTAATATATCATGCGAAGGAAATTGTTTTTTATAAAAAAGAGCTGTTGAAGCTCCAACTATCCCGCCTCCGATAATGAGCAAGTCGGGAGATTTCAGCCATTCCTCCCGTTCCCAATACGAGTGATTACTCATTTCAGCAGTATTCATTCAGATTACACTCCATCCTGATTATTTTTGAGTCCGTTTATCCAATTCTTAACCTCATCCGCCCCCTCCTCCGGCGCCCAGTCCGCAAATATCTTGTCTGTTTCCGGGTCGTATGGACCTCTTTTACACTCAAAAAGAACAGTGTCTTTTTCCAGAACCAGAAAAGTATGCCAGGTATCCGGCTCGATATCCACCACTGATCTGAACGCATGCTTTTCGATAATATCAGAGCGTTCTATCCTTCCATTTTTATCAAAAATGTAAAACCTGATCTTCCCCTGAAGAAGCACAAGCGATTCGACAGCTCCGTCAAACGGATGTTTGTGAGGACGAATGTAGGTACCGGGCTGCAGAAAATTCAGCATTCTCTGAACAGGTGCATCCTGCTGCCTGTGTATAGGCAGAATGATTCTTTTTCGTTCACTCAGCCGGGAAGCCCTTATTCCCTTGTTCCAGAGTTCAGAATCAATTTTAAAAAAATCACCCTGGATATTTGGAAGTGATCTGTTCACACTCAATCCAGTTTGAGCATATACCCCACACCATGAAGAGTAACCAGGTATTTGGGGTCATCCGGGTACATCTCAATTTTTGCTCTCAGTTTAGAAATATGGACATCCACCGTTCTTGTATTGGTACTGTAATCGTATCGCCATACTTGTTCAAGCAGATCATCCCTGCTTACAGCCTGGTTTGCATGGGATATAAAATATCGGATCAGTTCAACTTCCCGGGTGGAAAGTTCGTGCTCAGTTCCATTCGGTTTATTAACGACTGCATCTTTAAGATCAATTTTAACTGCGCCCAGTCTCAATACGTCTACAGGCCCGGATCCCGAGTAAGCCGAAGCACGGCGGAGCCTTGCCTGGATTCGTGCCAGTAACTCCTTAACTCCAAATGGTTTTGTGATATAATCATCAGCCCCGATATTCAGGCCTGCAACTTTATCAATCTCCTGGTCTTTTGCGGTTAGCATAATAATCGGAAAAGAGTATTTCATCTCTCTCAATTTTTTACATATTTCATACCCGCTGATACCGGGAAGCATAATATCAAGAATCATCAGGTCGGGATCCGTTTTTTTGGTAAGCTCAACAGCCCCGGTTCCTTCTTCGGCTACTGTTACATCATACCCTTCACTTTCAAGAGTATCACGCAGTGTGAATACAAGACTGGGTTCATCTTCAACAATAAGAATCTTTTTTTTATTTACCGGCATATTCACCTGTTTCCGTTTTGCTTGACTGTTTTAATAAGTTCTTTTTTTCCGTACCGGTTTTCTGCATATTACTTTTCAGGAAAGCCGGGAATCGAACAATAAAAGCTGAACCCTTTCCTGCTTCACTTTCAATTTCTATGGTTCCGCTATTTAAATCAACAAGATTTTTTACAATTGAGAGTCCTAATCCGTGGCCTTTGGTATTAGCGGTAAGCGCATCTTCAATCCTGTAAAATTTATCGAAAACCCGTTTTTGTTCCTTCGGGTCAATTCCCACACCCTGATCTTTTACAATTAGAACCACATCCCTGTCATCATTTTTAACCTTGATGTCGATGCTGCTGGTATCGGTACTGTATTTCATTGCATTTTCTACAAGGTTACTCAGTATTGTATCGATATGGTCAGCATCTACCATCACCAGGGGCAATTCCGGATCAGTTTCAAGATTCATTTCAAAACCCTGCTCTTTCACATAGCCGATATTCTGACGATAAAATTTTTCGGTAATTTCATCAAGCCTTCGCGGCGCAAACTCAGCCACAGTCTGACCCGAATCTGCTTTAGCAACATCAAGCAGTTTTTCAATCATTTTTCTCAATCGGACTGCCTCACTGTAGATATGGTCTCCATAGCTTTTCAGCCTTGCCCCCTCGGTAACACGGCCATCTGCAATGTTTTCACCGGCTGCCTGCATCACAGCAAGCGGCGTTTTCAGCTCGTGGGTTACATTTGCCAGGAAGCCTGCCTGCCGTTTTGCCAATTCCCGTTCCCTTTGAGCGGTTACGAACATATATACGAGGGCACCGATCAAAAAGAGAACTGCAAAACCGAGCACAACGAGATTCCTGTACAGGGATGCATTTGATGCTGCTATTGTAGGAGATTCTGTGAATGAAGCGTGAAGAATCCAGGTATCGAGCAGATCGGGAAATCTCTGTTTGATATTAATTTTTTCCCTGGAATAGGATACATCAGGATCCGTGCTTACAAGAATACGATCATCCCGCCAGTCTCGCAGCCATACTGTAATGCCTGATTCATTTGATTGGCCATATTTTTCGGCCAGCGATTTTTTGATATAGTCATGAACCAAAAACTGGTCATCGATCAGAAAGGTGAGATGACCCACAACCTGCATGTCTGTCAGATTTATCAGGGCGAGTGTCATACTGTGGTGAGAGTCGAATGTTACTTTATTATTCGACCTGAAATCTCCTTTCAGAGTTTTTATTCTCGTTTTAGAGAGACCAAAACCATCACAAACAGCGTCAGGAAAAGAAGAGACCATATTAAGCCTCTCTGTTTTTTGATCAAATTTATAGAGAGGTTCACCCGGGTTTTGGCAACCGTCAGAATCCTGCGGAGTAAAATAGATATCCGTAAAAAGGGAATCTCCGGCTGCATCATGCAGTACTTCTCTGAATCTCTTCGGGAACTGTTCCTTTTTATTCCAGTAAAACTGTAAAAATTCCATATCCAGTTTTGAGAGCCCCCAAAATGGTCTGTAAAAACGGTATCGAACCTGGCTGGAGAAGTCTTCCAGGTCTGATTTGTGACTCTCTTTTACCGATTCTATGGTACTTTCGCGCAAAGCGTACAGTGAGTACACATTCATGCCGGTTACCGCTACAACGGCAATCACTCCGATTGCAAAAAAGATAAGACGGAGGTTACCACTTTTATTTGAGACAGAATCAAACATATTTTTAAAGGCGAATATAATATTTTAGATAAAAATGTGCAGTATGCTTGCCGAGCGCAACCAACCTTTCTATTTCTCTAACATTCTGTTAACTCATAAATATAACAGATATTTGATCATACTCAGTTTTTCATAAAACATTTTTACATATATAAATAAACAGGGAGTCTGTAAGGTATGAGTTGTTCATTTTTTATTCCAATTGGGGCTTTTCAATGACAACTTCACTCAGTCTCAACTTCTCCCCTTCACTCAGTCTCCCTTTCTCCTTTCACTCCGTCCCCAATTCAACACATCTCCGCGAACTTTGCGCAACCATTGCGACCTTCGCATGAAACCCTGTGGCTTGCACCCCTTCAGGGTATCATTTGTTTAATTGACACCATTCATCACAGGGCGCTGCCCATGTGCTTATGCTTGCGCCCACGTTGGGGCTTTTTTTCTTGGCAAGCCTCTCAACTTCTCCCCTTCACTCCGTCTCCCTTTCTCCTTTCACTCAGCCTCCGGCACAGACCAGCGGTTATTATTAAAATTTGTTTCCGGGTAAGCCATACCCGGATTTAAGGTAACGGATTGAACCGGAGAGTTCACCTCAATTTCAAGTTCAGCTGTCCGGTTTCCCTGCAGCCAGTCATCTGTATTCAATGTTTCGTAAATAACGACACCGTCTTCAAGTGTGATCTCTATCTGTACCGGCATAATCACTCTTCCATGGTCTTCTACGGTTATTGTTACAACATTTGCTTCCTGGACAACATCTGCAATTGCATGGTCAAGAGTCCAGGTTTCATAGAGCCAGCTTCTCCAGAACCAGGACAAATCCCTGCCGGATACATCCTCAAACGTACTGATAATATCCCAGGGATAGGGATGTTTGTATTTCCAGCGCTCAATCAGTTCAAGATGGGCCTGCATAAAGAGATCATCACCCAAAATATTTTTAAGAGCCGTAAGCACAGAGGCAGGCTTTGGATAGGAAGCAACTCCATACGCCGGCCCGGGATAGTGATAGTCAGACCAGCGCATAATGGGCCCTTCCAGGTCTGAACCGGCTATCTGCAGGTAATCCCCAAACATATTCATGTTATCGTACCGCCCCGGATAAAAATCCATTTCGGCCTGGTGTGTATGAAAGGTTGTGTATCCTTCATCGATCCAGGTATAACGTCTCTCATTGGAACTCAGAATCATCGGGAACCACATATGAGCCAGCTCGTGAGCGGTTACACCGTATAAATCCGCAGCTCCCCTGCCGTTATAGCTGCCAATGATAGTCATCATCGGGAACTCCATTCCGCCCCCGATGATACCGGCCCCTTCAACCGACGTCATGTGCGGCCATGGATATGGCAGCGAGGTATATTCCGAAAAAAAAGTGATACTATGTTGTGCATACGATACCTGGTCGCGCCATAGCGGTGCAAATTTTCTATAAAAGGAGTGAATTCGCGTATAATCCATTATTCCGTCATCATCCACATCACCAGCGGCTGTTCGGGCACTTTCCCAGACAGATTCCCGGGTTGCGCTGAAAGCGACATCTCTGACTTTTTCGGATGAAAACCTCCAGGTCAGCTTTCCATCATTTCCCTGCTGAGTGGCATTTTCAAATTCATCCTGGCCGATAATAGTGACTGGTTCATCACTCAATCCGGCACTGTCGTATCTTTCCAGCATCTGATCAGAGAGAGTCTCTTCAGGATTCAGAAATTCACCTGTTCCCATTACAACCCAGTCCGCCGGAGCAGTAACAGTTAACTCATAACTCGCAAACTCATGATAAAATTCAGCATTGCCCAGAAAATCATCATCCAGCCAGCCATAAACATCATCATACACTGCGAGTTTAGGGTACCAATAGGCAAGAAAATAGAGGTTGCCCCGATTCCGTCCCATGCGGCCTGAAGCCCCGTCCTCCGGAACTTCAAATGACCATTCAATAGAAAGATCTGCTGTTGATTCAGACCCAACCGGCAGATCAGGATAGAGATAAAGCTGAGTTCCCTCAACAATATATCCCGACCTGTTTTGTGCAAACCGCTGAAAGAGGTTGATCTCCTCTAATTCACGTCCGTTTACACCGACAGAGTGTAGTGTGATACCGCCTGTAATCTCTGTCGTCTCTTTTTTTGGTGTTCCTGCTTTATGAAGATTTTGTGCAAGCTCAATAACGATTGTTTCAAGATCATCCGGAGAGTTATTGAAATAAGTAATAGCAGCTGATCCGTTAACTTTATGTTCCTCTGGAATCAATTCAGCATCCAGAATATAGCTCGACTCATTTTGCCAGTAGTTTGGTCCCGGCTCACCGGTTACAGTTCGGGTTCCGTTTTCGATGGCTGATTGATATGCATCCGGAATTTCAAGATCATAGGGTATAGGACGTTCAAGTTCTGTAAGATCCTTTTCTGCTGTCTCAGTTTCAGATTCAAGAGCAGATTCCTGAGCAGCGCAGGATATAAATAACGCAAAAAAAAGAGTTAATACGGGTAATAGACGATTCATAAGAAGAATAGATCTGTTTTAAGTGCCTGTTCAATGTAGTCACTGAAATGTAATACAGACTATCTTTAGTTCCAATAATTTGGATTATCGTAAAAGGAGGGATTTTTTTCGAAAGAATATATACGGATGAAGCTGTTATGCCTGGCGAGACACTTTTATCAAAATAATAATTTTTAAAAAACGGTTATTTACCCTGAAATAATTTTTGCCCGAATCAGGCTCTCTTTCAGATCCTCAAACTCAACAGGTTTTGTAAGAAAGTCGGTGTAGTTTGTCTCGATGGCCCGGGTTCGATTTGATTCATCAGAATTTCCGGTGATATAAATTACAGGAACATCCGAGAACTTCCGGATTTCAAGCATTGCTTCAATTCCGTCCATATCCCCTTCCAAAGCAATATCCATCAGGATTAAATCGGGATTAATTTTTTTTGCAAGATCAACAGCCGTCTTTCCGTAAACCAGTTCGCCTTCGGTTTCAAATCCAAGCTGTTCCATATAATTCTCGTAGAGAAGATTCAAAATCAGATCATCTTCAACCACAAAAACCTTTTTTTTGCTTTCGGTCATTACTGAATCGGTTGAGTTTAAAGATGCAGATGTGTCACTCATTTGTGTGGTTTTTTAAAAAGGATTAAAAGTAAAATCAGGTATACATATAAGAGAAAGAAAAGCCTCAAGTGTTACGGATTTCTGAAAATATTTACATATCAAGTCAGAATTGTTAAAAAATGATTCCATTAGCTGCCGATTACAAACAGTCCGGTTTTCTCTTGTTAACTGCTTGTCTTTCCTGTCACCTGGTAAGATGAAGTTGCCCAAATTTTTAAAATAATCCTGTAACGAATGCCCCCTTTTTTGTTCTTTCTTATAGAGTTTTTTGAACAGTAAAAAAGATTGTTTTCAAACCCCAATAAAAGATATGATTCAGGATCAAATTCAGAGACAAATAGAAAGCTATATTCTGGGAAAGCTGACAGCTAATGAAATCGACAAACTGTGGACGGAGTTTTTGAACGTGCCTGAATGGTATGATTACTTTATTACGGAGATTCATCTCCGGGCACTGATAAAAGGGTAAAAAGAGAGCAAATACCGTACGTTTAATGAATGAGTCCCATTTTACTTCCAAGGTTATTATAGGTTTTTATTAGGTTTGTGCTGCGTTTATTGATACCTTGATGTAGTGAAGTCCGTAGCCAATTCAAATAAAGTTCAGGAAGCTCGCTGGCTTCATTCAATAGAAAGAGAAGAGGTAAAAAGAGCAAGCAATGGTAAAAGAGGAAACCAGAATACTGGAGAGAATCCTGCACGGAATTATGGTTACGGACATGCGGGGCCATATCATCTATTGTAATCCTTCTAATGTAAAAATCTTCGGATACAGTAAATCCGATATAGAAGGAATGTCAATTCGGACACTGCATGATGAAGACGATAAAATGCCCTTCCGAAGCCTGATTGATAAAATTAACCAGGATAAACCCGTTATCATGCGATGGCATGGAATTCACAAAAACGGACAACGCGTCTGGCTTGATATCAGGGCCAGCCTGATTCCCGGCACAAATGATGAACCTGATTCCTGTGTAATTTCTCTTCACAAGATCGATGATCTGAAAGAAACGGAGATGGAACTTAGTAAAAACAAGGCATTTGCCGAGACCATACTGGACGCCACCGCCGATGGAATCATCTCGGTGAACGAGGAGGGAGAAATTATCCAGGTTAATGACACGGTCAGGCGTATGTTCGGATATTCATGGGAGGAGCTGGCCGGCCGGAGCGTAAAAATGCTGGTACCGCTTACCAAGACGCATGATATTGATTACTACCTGGGCCGGCTTGAATCCTCAAACGGCGGGGACTATTCGGTTGACAGAAAAGAGACACAGGCCTTGCGAAAAGATGGTACATCGTTTCCGGTGGAACTTTCAGTCAGCGAGGTAACCTGGGATGGCCGTAAAATTCATACTGCTATCATCAAAGACCTGACCAGCCGCAGAAAGCTTGAAAAACGAATCCTGGAAATCGGCAACGAAGAGCGAAAGAAGATTGGCAGTGAACTCCATGACGGACTGGGACAGATGCTGACGGGAATCAGGTTGCAGGCTGAATTTGTTGCGCGCAGACTAAAGGCAAACGGTGTTCCCGGAGCGGATGAAATCGAGGAGATTGCCGGCTTGCTGCAGGATGCCGATGAAGAGGCCCGCCTGATAGCGCAGGGAATGGTTGCCACCGATATTGATCAGAAGGGATTATCCCGCGCAATTAACAAACTATGCGAAAGAGTCCGGAAGTCATCAGGCATCAAATGCTCTGTTAATCTGTCTGAAAAGATAGATCATATCCAGGATCAGTCCGTTGCCTTAAATATTTTCAGAATTATCCAGGAGGCAGTAAACAACGCTGTTAAGTATTCACAGGCTGAGAATCTATCGATTGAACTGACGTCTAACCCTCATCTTTATGTAAAAATTGAAGACGATGGCGTGGGTTTTGATCCTGACGCAAAAGATATATCCGGTTCAGGGATTGCAATCATGAATCACCGGGCAAAGGTGCTGGGCGGTGAATTTGAAATTGAACGAACCGGTGAAAACCGAACGGCAGTCAAATGTGAGTTTCCCAATCTGACAAGCTGAATGAGTGCTTTTGCCCATTATATTTTTAAGAAGTAATAAGAAACAGACTATCATGTCAGGTACATCACATATGAAACAAGTTCTTATTTACGACTATCATCCTGCTATTAGTAAAGGACTGTCCAATATTGTTGAATTTGAACTGAATGCGGATGTTACTCTGCAGCCTCTTTACCCGGAGGATGATCTTTTAAAAGTTTTACGTGAGATGAATATAGGCCTGATTCTGATGGACATTCGTTCGCCTGAAAAAAATGGATTTGGTTTGATCAAAAAAATTATGGCCGATGACCAGGGCCTAAAAATACTGATCTTCAGCGGTTATGATCAAGATCTGTATGCAGAGGATGCAATCCGTGCCGGTGCTAAAGGCTTTATCATGAAGTTTGAATCGGTGGGCGAGATACTGAGAGCCATTCAAATCGTGCTTGGTAACGGAATATATCGCAGCAACGGAATATCGCAGCCATAAGCTGGAAGCCTGTAGTTGAGCCGGCACGTCAATTTTGAATTATGCGTGAGAAATGGCAGGTATGGTGAACTGCACCCAAAAAATTTTTAAGGTTTGGGAGGAACTTCCCGACACTCCGCGTTCCTCTCACTCCGTTCGGCGGGACAGGCTTCTCGTCCGGCATTTGAATATTGAACTGAAATGAGACCTCATTGATATCAATATTCCCTGCTGTTTTAGAAGTACCGGCGGCCGGACTCGAACCGGCACGGGCATTTAAATACCCATTGGATTTTAAGTCCAACGTGTCTACCAATTCCACCACGCCGGCTTGTACTTAAAAATGATTTAATTTTCGGATTCAAATATAAGGCTTTAGCCTTTACATCTACAACGTTCTTTTTCATTATTTCGGGTAGCCCGCATTTCAACTGGAGGTTTTTTATTCAGAATGTTCAAAGTTCATTTCAAAAAACGAAGATACGCGCGCAGTTATTTATCATACAGTAAAAATTAATTGACAAATCACCTTAGATGATCTTGAAATTATATTTTCCAAGGCTGGTTTGACTGCATCGACCTGCAAAAAAGCGCTTTTGTTGAAATTTCGTAATTAATAATGGTAATGACATCAAAAAACTAATATATTTTTGCATTATTGTTCTAAAATCATATTTTATGATGTAAATAAATTAAAAAAGTTAATTAATAATACATCAAAAGAAACGCTATTTGAACGACTTTTTGTTGATTAGTTATTTCAATTAAGAAACCAGATTCAGATGGAGTGCGGTTCCGGCCTTTGTCGATTTTATAAAAGCCTCGAGTTATGGTAGACATCGAGCAATAGCTCTGCCTCTCCGGGATGGATAATTCCGGAGAGGATTAATTTTTATAAACGTATTTCAAGTGGTACGATCGTCTCTCCCCATTGAAAATGAAGAGTGGCTTCGCCGGGTTCAACAACTGCAAAGTAAAATGTCATGGTTTCAATATGGCTTCCTCTCTCTGTCTGACTGCTGACCCTCAATGCATCTTCATCCTCACCCGGGTAATTGGTATGCCATATATCAGCTACATTACTCAAAATTATCGTCCACTCATCTTCACCGGGAATCGTCCAGATGCTGTATCGTCCGGCTTCAACAGGCTGGTCTTGAATCGTTACATCCGTGCTGAATTCAATGGTGGAAGACTCATTCGCGCCGGGCATCCATATTTGCCCATAGGGCACGATACCTTGCGAACCAAATAGTGTGCGTCCTCGTGCAACCGGACGATTGTAAATAATTTCAATTTTTTCAGTGTCATTTATGTACTGGCTCACACTTCCCTTTTGACTCAGCCTCACATCCTGCGCCCCGGCGCATGACGTTAAACCAAAGGAGAACAGGATAAAAGCAGTGAAATAAAGGGCAAATCTTATCATATGAATTCTGATTAAGTTCCATGTTATTGAGAATTCTAAAAATAGCAATGACGGGGGTATTGTTAATCACAAATTCATAAATTAACCGGATATCTTCTTAAGTCTTTCCCACAATGTTTTCTCTCTGCCGATCTCCCCCGGTTCAAACCACCGTTTTTTTATGGAATCGGGCAGGTATTGCTGTTCCACCCAGTGATTCGGATGACTGTGCGGATATTTATAATCTTCCGAAGCATTTTTTACATCCAGGTATCGGGAAGCAAGTTTGTTAGCTGTCTTGTCCCGAAGATGAGTTGGCACCTCTCCCGCCCCTCTCTTCTGGATTTCACTGTGAACCGAAAAGATGGCACCTGTGCTGTTGCTCTTGGGTGATAATGCCAGGAAAATTGCCGCATGTGATAAAAAGTAAAATCCTTCAGGTAATCCTGTCTTCTGAAATGATTCATGTGCACTGTTCACAACCGTAAGAGCATAGGGATCGGCCATGCCCACATCTTCGGAAGCAAAAATGAGCATTCGGCGAAACAGAAAGTTGGGATCCTCTCCTCCCTCCAGCATGGCACACATCCAGTATAGTGATGCATCCACATCCGAGCCACGCATCGACTTGATGAATGCCGATGCATAGTGGTAGTGTTCATCGCCGCTGCGGTCATATCGAACGCTGCGTTTCTGGATCGACTCTTTTGCAATCTCCAGACCAATTTTTACACTGCCGTCCCTGCTTTTTGGTGTGGAAAGAGCTGCCACTTCCAGCGCATTGAGTGCATTTCGTATATCACCGCCAGCATAATCAGCCAGGTGCTCTTTGGCTTCCGGGGTGATATCAATCTTCATATATCCAAGTCCGCGATACTCATCCTCCAGTGCCCGGTTCAGCATTTCAAGCACATTCTCTTTGGTAAGCGGATAGAGCTCAAATAACTGGCACCGGGATAACAGCGGACTCACCAGCGAGTAGAACGGGTTTTCAGTCGTTGCCCCGACCAGGGTAATAATTCCCGATTCGAGGTGTGGCAAAAGAGCATCCTGCTGTGCTTTATTCCAGCGGTGGATTTCATCCACAAACAAAATTGTTTTCCGCCCATTGGCCTTCACCCTGTGCTCTGCTTTGGCAACAACCTTCTTCAATTCCTTGATTCCATCCAGTACTGCATTGATAACGTCAAAAGCGGCATCAATCTCACGTGAGATCACGTGCGCCAGGGTTGTTTTCCCGGAGCTTGGCGGACCGTAAAAAATCACCGACCCAATTACACCGCTCTCAATCATCCGGCGAAGCATCTTTCCCTCTCCCACCAGGTGCTCCTGGCCGGTAAACTCCTCCAGTGACTGTGGACGCATCCGGGTTGCCAGGGGCTGTGAACCACTGCCTGCTTCCGGTTCATTTACTTTATTGTGATTATCGGAATCGTTGAACAAATCCATGGATGGGAATTTTTAATTGCAGATTTTGAATTTTGAATGTAATTCTACCGGATAAAATCCAAAGTACGCAATTCGTGAATCACGATACAGTGATGACTTTTAGTTCCATAAATCACCACACACACATTATTTCCAATTTTTAATTGAAACTCCTGTACGTAGATTTCCCTGCAAAAATTTAGCATATTCATTTTATAAATTTTATCTAACAAAAAAGATCTATTATGAAAACCACCCGCCGTCAGTTTCTCACCGATTCAGGAAAAATCATTACCGGTTTTGGAGCAGCATCTCTTATGCCCGGCTCCGCGTTCTCCATCTTAAAAGGGTCGTCTGCCAATGAAAAAATCGTAGTTGGACTAATCGGATGCAAAGGGATGGGATGGTCGAACCTGGATCGTTTTTTGAACGTGGAAACTGTGGAGTGCAAAGCACTGTGTGATGTGGATCAAAATGTTTTGAATCAACGTGCGTCGGAGCTTGAGGAAAGAACCGGGAAAAAACCAAGGCTGTACAATGATTACCGGAAGTTGCTAGAAGACAAAGACATTGATGCGGTAATTGTTGCCACGCCAGACCACTGGCATTGTCTGCAAACGGTTCATGCCTGTGAAGCGGGAAGAGATGTATACGTAGAGAAACCGGTCGGACGAACCAATGCTGAGTGCGAGGTGATGGTGAGTGCGGCAAGAAGATATAAACGTGTGGTGCAGGCCGGACAGTGGCAGCGAAGCGGTCAGCATTGGAAAGATGCTGTGGACTATGTGCAATCCGGCAAGCTTGGCAATATCCGGGTGGTAAAAGCGTGGGCCTACCAGGGCTGGATGGATACCATTCCGGTGAAACCCGACCAGCAGGTGCCCGACGGAGTTGATTATAAGATGTGGCTTGGGCCTGCTCCTGACCGGCCCTTCAATCCCAACCGGTTTCACTTCAATTTCCGGTGGTACTGGGATTATGCGGGCGGACTGATGACCGACTGGGGTGTGCATCTGATTGATATCGTTCTTTATGCAATGAATCCGGGGGGACCAAAATCCATCATGTCGAGCGGCGGCAAGTTTGGGTTTCCGGATGATGCTATGGAGACGCCCGATACCCAGCAGGCAATCTATGAATTTGAGGATTTTTCAATGATCTGGGAACATGCGGCCGGGATTGATGGCGGACCGTACGGCAGAAATCATGGTGTGGCTTTTATTGGTAATAACGGAACGCTTGTAGTGGATCGCGGAAGCTGGGAAGTGCTGCCGGAAACGGAGCAGATGGATGGGAAAACGCAGGATTCAATCAAACGAGTTCACCCTTCCGGCGGTGGTGGCGACCATCTTCAGAATCATGTAAACAATTTCCTGGATGCGATAAAATCGAGAGAAAGACCGGCGGCTGATATTGAGATTGCCGCAAATACTGCCATTATTTCGAATCTTGGCAATATCGCTTTTTTAACCGGCGAAAAACTTCACTGGAATCATTCAACCGGAGAATTTAAAAATAACAAGAAAGCCAATTCATATTTAAAACCGGCGTATCATGGTCAATGGAAGTTTCCGGAGGTGTAAGCATTCCCCCGAGAATGGGGCTAAAGCCCAGGATCTTAGCTGAATTTCTCTGCCGTCGGCTAAAGCCCACGGTAATGGATGGGTAAGTTAAATTTGAAATTAACAGTAATCGATGATTTTATAAAAAAATGGGAAGAAGATAAACTCTGAAAATGGGGCTAAAGCCCCGGTCAATTGCTAAACCTTCTTTCCGTTGGCTAAAGCCGAACGGTAATGGATAGGGAAAACTGTAGTCAAATCATTCGTCAATATAATTCGAAAACAGTGAATGGACTCAATGGCAATTAATTTAAAAATAGCCGGCACCATCCATTACCGTTCCATTTATGGAACGGAACTTCGGATTTCACTCCCTGAGAGGCTTTAGCCGCATTTCTTTTGAACCATCCATTATTTCCCAACTCGGAGATTTGCCTTATTACTTACCACAGAGGTCAAGAAAATTTATTCTAAAAATTTTCACTTGTCCCTGTAAGGAATTCTGAAAAATCGATTCTTACTTAAAACAAAAACCTATTCATCAAAAAGGAGATTGATATGAGCTGGATTCGAATTTGGGTGCACCTGGTTTTTACAACAAAGTACAGAACACCATTTCTTCAAACGAAAGAGATACGAACTGCTGTTTTTAAGCACATTCATGAAAATGCAAAAGAGAAAAATATATGGCTGGATTGTGTAAATGGTCATCAAGAGCATGCTCATTGTCTGATTTCACTTGGCAGAGAACAGTGTATTGGGAAAATTACCCAGCTGATTAAAGGAGAATCCTCTTTTTGGATCAATGACAATAGGTTGCTCGACAGAAAATTCGGCTGGCAGGATGATTATTGGGCAGTGAGTATCAGTGAAAGTCATCTGAAAAAAGTGCGAAGGTATATTCATTCTCAGGAAGAACACCATCAATCAGTTTCTTTTGATAAAGAGATAGATGACTTTATGAAAAAATATAATTGGAGAAAGTTCAAACCCTGATGATGGGGCTAAAGCCCTGGATCTTTACTGAATTTCTCTGCCGTCGGCTGAAGCCAACGGTAATGGATGAATAAGTTAAATTTGAAATTAACGGTAGTCGATTGTTTTAAAAAATAATGGGAAGAAGATCAACTCTGAAAATGGGGCTAAAACCCCGCTCAATTGCTAAACCTTCTTTCCGTTGGCTAAAGCCGAACGGTAATGGATAGGGAAAACTGTAGTCAAATCAATCGTCAATATAATTCGAAAACAGTGAATGGACTCAATGGCAATTAATTTAAAAATAGCCGGCACCATCCATTACCGTTCCATTTATGGAACGGTTTTTGATTTTCACTCACTAAGTGGCTTTAGCCGCATTTCTTTTTGGAACGAAAGTTATTTTAAATCCTGAGTTTAAGTTATAAAAAAGTAAGAAAAAAAATCTAAGTCTCTGTATGTGGCTAAAACCCTGAGTTTTTGGCAGCTTTCTTCCGTTGTCTAAAGCCGAACGGCAATGGATGGGAAAGCTGTGGCTAAAGCCAACACCGACTCGATGGGGATAGAATTTACTATCACCGGCACCATCCATTACCGAGGCTGTCCAAAAAGATGTAATTGATTTATGGATGCCTCAATAATTAAAGTTTACTTCGTGATCCTTCGATCAGTCAGCTGACTGACTCGTGGCAATAAACTGCCTGTTTTTACCACGAAGGTATTATAAAAGACTCGAGGACACCAAGCAACACGAAGAACTTCGCGCTACATCAATTTAAAATTAAATTAAATAATTTAAGTTGAGCTACGGTCAACTGCACTTTTTGGACAGTCTCCAGTCACACCTGGAACTTTGGATTTCACTCCCTGAGAGGCTTTAGCCCCATTCATAATTACGATTTCAACAAAGTATCAGCAAATTCTTCTTCAGATAATTTTTGTGTCAGCAAGAGTAGTTCTTCTATATAATTCATTCATAATGACCGGATTTATGTAAGAAATCGACTCCCCGCTTTGAATCGGTATCCATTGCTATTCCCGTTGAAAGAAACCTGTAACCTTGATTGCTGGAAAAAGAACGAAAGTAATCTTTCAATTCCTTAATCATTCGATGTGCTTTATCATTATTTGAGAAACTACAACCCGAAGAACCGATGTATACCAACCGAATGTACTCCGCATCTTCAATTGTAACATCAGATGTGTAATTTACAGATGTACTCTGAAAATCATATGCATAAACAAAACCTATCGTAAAAAGCAGAATAAGAATTATTATTTGGTAAATATACTTTTCCTGAATAATTGCCATAAAGTTATTATTTCCGGTGTTGTTTATTCCTCAATTTTACTTCCCAAAAATAATGCACCTTTCTCCTCATCATAAATTACGATTCCCAAACCGGTCAAAAATACTCTTTTCCCTGGCTCTTCGGCTTTGTACTCGTAATTTCCCAGGTAATAATCTTTTTTCGTAGTCAGATCCACAACGTAATAGTCAAACTTCCGGTCCCAAAGTATGCTTGTTTCAGTTATACGATAATTGGTTTTTGTTTCAGTTTCTATCAAAAGCAAATGACCTTCGTAAATCTGAATATTCTTTATGATAGTGTAGTCATCCTCCGGATTTCGCAATCTGCGCTCATCCGGCCAGTAACTTTGCTTACCTAATAAAAAATCGGTTAATTTATAAGTTTGTGTAAGAGACAGGCTTTCCTGATCATAAATGTATACAAACGGGAAACGTTTAAACGTCAGAGAATAAGAATTTTCTACAGAGGCAAATCGAATATCGCCACTCATAACAAATGGACGTAATAGCATCCAGTGTCCGTCAACACCATACATACTGCCAAACGTAGCGAATTGATTTCCTGAATAATCAATCAAATGTATCGGCTGAGAGTTCTGAGGTGCTTTTTCAGTTTCTGTATCAGAAGTTTGACTTTCGATTTTGGTTCCTAATATGGCAAAATTATCACCAGAAAATGCCAGAGAAGCGGGATTAAATTCCAATGAGATTACATCTTCAAATGTGCAGGGTTCACTTATACAGTCGAAAATTGAAATGTACATATCCTGTCGCAAAACATAAATCATTTCATCGTGTATAACCATTTCCAAAGGAAACTGAATATCGCCAGGTCCCCTTCCAAATTCTGCTATACTTGTAGCTTTTTTATTTATGATATTGACTTCCAGAAGCTCATTTCTGTTATCATCTAAGATCACCAAACGATTTTTATCAACAGCTACTACATTAAAAGCAGGAAATGGGGAGCCAACTTCTACTTCTAATCTTTCAAAGATAATCTTTTACGGTTCCTGCAGATACTGATTTAATAAAACTAATTCCCCTGGTTTCTCTTTTAATTTCTCAACTGATTCCGAGGAGTTAATCAATATGTGATCGCGATTATAATGAGGGATTTTTTCTTCAACCGGGTGCCTGACTGTGGTTGATGATGAATCGTTATTACTTTTGTTGCATGAAAAACAAAAAAACACAACAAAAATTAAAATCAAAGAGTGAGCGACAGTATTGAACCGGTTATTCAAATTTAAAATTTGAAAAATCATTAAATCGTCATCTATATTTATAATTGCTTAGACTTAAGAATGAAACCCCAGTTTAAAAAATTAATGGTTTTATCAAAAATTTATTTGAAAGAGGATTCAATCTCGAATATGAGGCTAAAGCCACCGAGCTTGGGGCCTCTTTCTTTCCGTCGGCTGAAGCCAACGGTAATGGATGGATAAGTTAAATTTAAAATTAACAGTAATCGATGGTTTTATAAAAAAAATGGGAAGAAGATAAACTCTGAAAATGGGGCTGAAGCCCCCGGTCAATTTCTGAACCTTCTTTCCGTTGGCTAAAGCCGAACGGTAATGGATAGAAAAGCTGTAGCTGAAGACAACAGCAAAAATTAAAAAAGGAACTGAAGCTATAGCCAGAGATAATTGAGGGATAAACCACCGCTTAGATTAACACCCATTAACAAAATCAATTATGAACTGTTCAATGGCAACAATTTCAAAATCACTAACAATATCCATTACCGTTCCATTTATGGAACGGCCTGCGAAACTATCCCTCCCAATTCGGCTTTAGCCGCATTCGGCCATTTCTGAAAACAGGCAACTCCTTATACTGATTTCTAAGAATCAATCTGACTCTCAGAATTTTCGAATTCATAATAAACAGGTAATTTTTTGTTCACTTGAATTTTTTATTTTGATTTGCCAAACCGGAATAAATAAATCGATTTATGGATACTCTCTTAAAACTTACCTTCTCTCTTTTTCTCTTATTGTCAGGCTATTCAGCCGCAGGGCCAACTGCTTTTGCACAATCTTCCGCCTCCGGTGTTGTTTTTGAAGACCTGAATGAAAACGGAACCCGGGACAAAGATGAACCGGGGATTGAAGGTGTAATGGTATCCAACCAGAAGGATGTGGTTTTGACAGACCGGGACGGTCGATATTCTCTTCCGGTAACCAATCAGACTCTCTTGTTTGTTACAAAACCGGCTTCTTACCGCTTTCATCTGAATGAACTGAATCTGCCGCAATTCTACTATATCCATCAGCCGGAGGGATCACCCGTGCTTAATTTTCACGGCCTTGAGCCGACAGGTCCGCTCCCCAATTCCGTCGATTTTGGATTGATTCCATCCGAAAAGAAGGAAACTTTCACTGTGATTACATATGGTGACCCGCAGCCCCGAAACGATACTGAACTCAGCTACTACCGTGATAAAATCGTAAACGAACTGGCTGTTACAGATTCTGATTTTGTAATGGTTCTGGGTGATATCATGTATGACGATCTGAGCCTATATGACCGATACAACAGCTTGATGAGTAAATTAAACCAACCGGTTTTTAATGTGTACGGCAATCACGATATCAACTTTGATGCCGATGGTAATGAATTCGGCAGAGAAACCTTTAAACGGCACTACGGTCCCTCCTTCTATTCATTTGAAGAGGGCGATGTACACTTTCTGGTTCTGGACAATATTGACTACCTGGGATATAATGAAGAGGGAGATTCACAGTATAAAGGTGGAATCAGTCCGCAGCAAATGACCTGGATACGCAACAACCTGAATCATGCAGACAAAGACAAACGCATTGTTCTCGCTGCTCATATCCCGCTTCACACTCCCGGTCTTGAGGATGTGGATGTGGTAAACACTGAAAACCGGAAGAAACTTTTTGAAATTCTGGATCCGTTTGATGATGTGATTTTTCTCGCTGGACACATGCATACCAATTTTCACAGTTTCTTAGGCCAGGATTTTGGACGGACAAATGCAAATCCGGTCCATCAGATTATCACTTCAGCTGCGTCCGGATCGTGGTGGGGCGGACCAAAAGATGAAAACGGAATCCCTGTCTCAACACAGCGAGATGGAGCCCCGAACGGCTATCATGTGATTGAATTTAGTGGGGCGGACTATATCGAATACTATAAACCTGCCGGAAAGGACTCTTCGTACCAGATGCGCATTGAATCTCCTGAACCTGAAATCCGGCTGAGGGATGATAATACAGAGCTGCTGGTAAATGTATTTAACGGCAGTGAAAAGTCTGAGGTACGGTATAAAATCAATCGGTCTGACTGGATCACAATGGACCGGCTGGATCTGGCCGTATCCCCATTTTTCAAAAGCCTGCTGGAGCAGAATCCCGGCACCTTTGCATCCTGGATACAACCTGTGCGGACAACCCACATTTGGCGCGCAGATCTTACCGGACATCTAACTGTGGGAACACATCGCATCACAGTCCGGACCGAGGATCAGTTTGGGCATATTTATACCGGCATCAAGGTGATTGAAGTGAAAGAATAAAACCTTCGAGTGTGTCCGGCAGTTTCCCGGGTTCCTTACTGCGTTTGAGCCACCATCCACATCCCCTCTGCGTCACTTCGCGTTCTTGGCGGTTTATCCCCTGCAAGACTTGAGCTCACAGTGGGTTTAACCGCAGGGCACGCAGAGAAACGCCAATATTTTCACGTGCCAGTCGTTGACCATCGATTGTACCTCAACTTACAAGTTTCACCAACACGCAGCTTCTGGCCATTAACCAATTTCCCTCTGTGTCACTTCGCGTTCTTAGCGGTTTACCCCCTGCAAGACTTGAGCTCACAGTTGGTTTAACCGCAGGGGACGCAGAGAAACGCCAAGATTCTCACATGCCAGTCGCTGGCCGTCGTTTGTACCCAAAATTACAAGCTTCACCCACCAACGTGCAGCGTCTGGGCCCCATCGCCCATATTCCCTCTGCGCCTCTTCGCGTTCTTGGCGGTTTACACCCTGCAAGATCCAAGCTCACAGAGGTTTTAACCGCAGGGCACGCAGGGAAGCGCCAAGATTCTCACATGCCAGTCGCTGGCCGTCGTTTGTACTCAAAATTACAAGCTTCGCCCAACATCGTGCAGCGTCTGGGCCCCATCGCCCATATTCCCTCTGCGCCTCCTGTCGCTCTTGACGGTTCACACCCTGCATGGTTTCTTAGACGGCCGGGTCATCAGCCAGGTTTTCATCCAGATCCGTTACCTCAATGCCCAGTTTTTCTTCCATCTCCTCGAGGGTGATGCCTTTTGTTTCGGGCATGATTTTCCAGACAAATAATAACTGTAAGACCATAACAAATGCAAAAAATGCGAATATGGGTCCGCCTCCAAAAAGACTCTCAAAGTGGACAAAATTACCAGCAATCAACGCAGCAAAAATCCAGTGAGTGCCGCTGCCCAGCGAGTTTCCGAAAGAGCGAACAGAATTGGGAAAGATTTCAGAGATAAACACCCAGATAACAGCACCCTGTCCGATGGCATGTGATGCAATGAAAATAAAAATCAAAACCGGCACTGTATAACCTGTAAACGTCTCTGTGAAAAAAGCGTAGGAGATATATGAAAGAGAAAATATATACCCGAATGATCCAATGTACATCAAAAAACGCCTGCCAAAGCGGTCAATAAGTGCAAGACCAATCATCGTAAAAACCAGGTTCACGGCACCGATACCGACAGATGAGAGCAATGCACCGTCGGCGCCCATTCCTGTGAGACTAAAAATGCGGGGTGCAAAATAGATAATCGCGTTGATGCCCGACATCTGGTTAAAAAACGCAAATATAAATGCCAGAAATATGGGGAACCGGTATCGTTTGCTGAAAAACTCACGCAGCGGAGTGGCTCTTCCGGGAGTCAGGTCACTGTCCTGTATTGCCTTCAGGGATTCTTCAGCTTCATCAGGATCTACAATGTTCAACACTTCACGGGCTTCCCGGATTTTTCCCTTGGCAATCACCAGCCATCTGGGACTTTCAGGTACAAAGAATATCAGAATCAAAAAGAGAAGTGCAGGGATTGCCTCAACCCCAAGCATCCAGCGCCAGGATCCCTCCTGCCCCGTTCCGATCATAAAGTTTGAAAAATAGGCAATCAGGATACCCAAAACGATATTGAACTGAAAGAGAGCTGTTAACTGTCCACGCTTATCTGCAGGTGCAATTTCAGAAATATAGATAGGTGCAACAACGGAAGATGCACCCACACCAAGCCCGCCAATGAATCGGAAAAACATGAGCCAATAGACATCCGGAGAAAGAGCCGAGCCAATAGCTGATATCAGAAAGAGTACGGCAATCCATATTATTGTCAATTTCCGGCCATACTTCTGCGCCGGAATACCTCCGAAAAGTGCCCCGATGATTGTACCGTAAAGAGCCATGGCAACCATCTGTCCAAGCAACATATCACTCAGGTTCCAGAGCTCCTGGATTGCCTGTTCTCCTCCCGATATAACCGCCACGTCGAATCCAAAAAGAAAACCGCCCATAGCAGCGGTAATAGACCAAAGAAGAATTTTGTGTTTCTGCATCATAAGTGATTTAATTCCAGATTGAATTCAGTGTCCAAAAATCTAATTGAATAATTTCAGAATTCCCATTTTCCGAAAAGAGTGTAATTTCCCGGCTTTCAGGATCAGGAAAAATACGATTTGTAAGCACATATTCACCATCATTTACGAAAACTTCAACCGATGACCAGTCCACGTAGATATGAAGTTTCAGTGTATTGTTGTCCAGGGATACCGGAACATCGTTACGTTTTGCAAATTCATCATAAAAATCACTCTCCCCCGAATTTGTGCGATCAATGTACACGGAACCCGATTCACTGTCATACCCAATCACTGTTTCATCAGTTTCTCCCTTTCTGACTTTCAACCCGATGTTGTCAGCTTTACCGGGCGTCAATTCAATCACCATTTCAAAAGATTTTCCAGACATTTCATATTCCGACAAAGAGATCTCGTCTGAACTAATCTGCATGTTCTGCAATGCCTGATGATTCGTTCGCAGCTTTTTCAATTCCTCAACCGGTTCCTGGAATAACTTAATTTCATTTCCGGATGTTTTCAGCTCCAGTGACCTGGGGATAGATTGTGCACTTTTCCAGGGCTCAGTGGGAATTTCATTCGCATAATCCCAGTTATTCATCCAGCCCACCCACATTCGCCTGCCATCTTCTTCCGGAATATTGTTCCAGCTGATTGCAGCATAAAAATCCGTTCCGTAATCCACCCAGTTTACATTCTCTTCAGTAACAGTTTCATCAGGTATAAACTCAGCTCCATCCCAGTTACCGATAAAATATTGGGAGCCCGAGCCACCCGCTACTGATCCCGGGTTCATATCTACATGGAGCACCCACTTTATGTTATCCGGGTTTCCGTCAACCTGCAGAGGAAAGAAATCAGGACATTCCCAGATACCGCCAATAGCGCCGGCCGGACCAAAATCACTTAGAAATTCCCAATCTCTCAAATTATCTGATGCATAAAACTGCACCTTATGTTGTTGCGGAAGGGCTACAACCATCAGCCATTGTTCCATCTCTTCATTCCATTTCACATTCGGATCCCTGAAGTCAGGATCATCAAACTCAAGAACCGGGTTGCCCTCGTATTTGGTAAATGTTTCACCCCCATCCAGGCTGTAAGCGAGCGACTGTGCCTGGGCCACGCTATCCTCTCCAAGTGTGTAGTGGCTGGTATAAATGGCCACCATCGGGGCTGTATCCCCATCTCCGAACCCTGAACTGTTTTGATGATCTATCACAGCACTTCCCGAAAAAATCATCTCGTTCCCTTCCTCCATGATTGCAACCGGTTTATGCTCCCAGTAGACCAAATCATCGCTAACTGCATGACCCCAGCTCATATGTCCCCAGCGATTGCCAAAAGGATTATACTGATGAAAAAGATGATATTTGCCGTTGTGATAGACAAGCCCATTCGGATCATTCATCCAGTTACGTTCGGGGGTATAGTGAAATTGAGGCCGGTACTTCTCCTGAAATGAAACCTGCTCTTCACCACTTCTGTCAGTATCACAGCCGTGATTTAAAAACAGGAAAAGGGAAAGAACGGCAATGATGGGATACCGTAGACGGTTATATATCATTATGTTTGCATAATATTGAATGTGCTGATTGAACAATCGAAAATTTAGCTTAAGACAGTCAATGAAACAAATTTCTTTCTCGCTTTTCTTATCTGAGATTCGAATTGAATTAAATGCATTTATGTTACACAGATAAAAGGAAAAATATCATTCAAATGACCGCATATCCTGAAAAAGAAAAACACTGCATTACCGATTTTAGCAATCTCGCTGCACAAAAATGGGAAATTGTAAACGACGGGGTGATGGGAGGACAATCAGAAAGCAGTTTCCAAATTAATGAAAAAGGAAATGCTGTTTTCATTGGCTCAATCTCTCTTGAAAATAACGGTGGATTTGCCTCCGTCCGGAATCATGAATCTCTGAACCTGGAGGGGTTTAAGAGTCTGAGGCTGCATGTGAAAGGCGATGGAAATAGATACTGTTTCCGGCTGCGAACGGCTGATAACGGTGGCGTTCATTATTTTTCCTATGATTATCGATTCGAAACTGAAGCTGAGCGCTGGATGGATGTGGACTTGCCGCTATCAGGTTTCCGTCCCTTCTTCCGGGGAAATTCGCTAAAAGATGTTCCCCCAATGGACCTTTCCAAAATCCGGCTGTACGGTTTTTTAATCAGTGATAAACAGGAAGGCCCATTCCGGCTTGAGATTGCAGATATATGGGCTATTCGTAATTAACCATTATTATCCGGCATCTTGAAAATTGATTTTTAATTGAGCTAACATATCATATCCACCTGTTTACCCTTGATTTATATCTTATATATTCAGTACCGAATTTAGCTTCCAGGTGTTTTTCCTCCCTGGGAATAATAAACCGGTTCATGATTGCTACTGTAAAAGCTGCCGTAAATAATGGCCAGAAAGAGTTGTAGTAAAATGCTCCTGCAATATGTATCAGCATCATCGCCACATATATCGGATTTCGTGACCATGCATACGGCCCGTCAGTGATCAAAGCGTTAGCTGGTTTCCATGGAAATGGATTTGTTTCCTTTAGTAGAAACAGAACCTCCATATAGATCATAAAACCTGCGAGCAACAGAATGAAAATTCCTGCCAGCCAAAGATTCAGAGGTGCTTCAATACCTAATCCAAGAGGAAAAATATTGTTAAGTAACCCCCCGATAAAAGCAAAAATTACATATACCAGTGGCGGCGGAAAAATTATACCGGGACTATCAGTGCCAGGCTTCATTTAAATTTTTGAAGATTGTGGTTCATATATCAATTATAACAACTGATCAAATAGATAAAAACCAAAATAACAGCAAGCAAAAAAAATGCTTAACTTTTTTTGTAAGGAATTGATGATTTTTGGTTCTTACTTTTACAACATCAATTAAAATGATCTGTTTTATGAGTGATTATAACAACTGGCCCGGAAAATCCGACGAAAATGAAGATCCTCAAATCTGGGATGAGCATAGATGGGAGGAATTTATGCAGAAAGCCGATAAACGCACGGATCAATACCTGGAGCTTGTGGAAAAGTACAATGATCACCCTGACCGTGACCGGCTCATTGCTATAGAAATGGGGTGGGATCATATCAGCGATGAGATGGACGAAGATGAGAATTGGATGTTTCCATCTGACGACTTCGTTATGGATGACTCTGAAGAGGGAGAAAAGTGGAAGCAGGGAACCATCTATGAAGATCCGTCTGAATTTGAAGAGGTTGAAAACTTTCCGCTTTACCAAAAAGCACAACAGTTTACACTCGATTCAATGGACCTGATTCAGAATCAGCTGAAAAATTCAGATAATGAGTCAGTTAAAGCGTTTGCGGCCTCTGTGATCCTTCCGCCGGCAAAAATTGCAGGCGGTTTTGGGTTCGGATTCGATATAGAAAGCCTTGGCGGCAATATCGCCAATAATAAAAGAGGTCTTGCAGCTGCAAACAGGATGCTGAGTGCTCTAACAGAGCTTCGGAAAAAAGAGGTACTCGACAGAAAAACTTTTCTGGATTATTACAGTCGCGGCAAGGAAGTCCGCGATGACCTGGCGATCTATATTGTGGAACTCAGGGAACGGTTTCGGAATGGTATTTCATAAAAAGCGGGTAAAGCATCAAATGAAATTACACAAACCGGTTATTCCAGTAAGCTAAAAATCCAAACGGAACAAGGCTGATCACTCTTTTTTCTCCATCAGGGCAGCTACCTGAAATTCAAGCCTTTTTATTTCCTGAAGAATGGAGTTCCGGTTCATCTGCATCCATGTCCATAGCTTAATCATGGCTGCAAAAATCAGTGCTATAAACATGATTGAGCCGTATTGTATCATATCTGCAATATTATCAGTTGTAAACAGAAGGTATCCTGTATAAAAGGCGATTGCAGTGATAATGGTATGTACGAATGTCATTACTCCGGTTATCCAGGCAAGCTTTCCTTTGTACATTCCGCGAATCATTTGAAACAGACCCTGGTCGCCATCCAGTGAACGATAGAATTCCGCTTCATCCTTATTCAGTGATTCTGTAATCAGCTGGTCGATCTCTTCTTTTTTCATTGTTTGTCCTCATTTTTTGATTTAATTATACTCTTCAGGTTTTCGCGCGCATGAAATAAACGTGATTTAATGGTCCCCTCAGGAACATCCAGTACGTCACTGATCTCACGGATATCCAAATTCTCCAGGTAGAACATCCGCAGAACAATTCGCTGTGTTGCGGAGAGCTTCAGGATACCGGTCTGCACTTTTTCCATCGCACCATCCTGCTCCGCATCAATGCTTATCCCCGGTTTTGTTTCGCTTTCATTTTTCAGAATTTGAGCTCTTTTCCGCATTCGCTGCTGTTCCCGGATCCAGTCTACTGACCTCCGTTTAACAATAACATGTGCCCATGCCTCAAAACTGATTTTCAGGTCCAGCTCCGGAAGTTTCTGAATGATGTCGATCCAGCACTCCTGGACAAGATCATCGGCAGCTATTCGTGAATTTGTATAATAGCTGATAGTTGAAATAAATCCTGGGTGAAACCTTTTTATCAGCAGTTTCAGTGCGTCACTGTTACCCTGCTGGTATTGAGCAACCAACGACTCACTGCTGATATTTTTTAGATTTTTTTTCATTATACATTGTAAGAGTCGTGTGAATATTCAACAGGTTCAAAAAAAGGTTTAATCTTCGCAATAAATAATTTCCGGTGCTTCATAGAATATAATTCAGACGTTCGACCTTCAACTCAGGCATGTAAATATAGAAGGGGCTATTGATAGAAATTGTAATGTGCTTTCTTTCCTGATAATTCTTACTATCCACTCAACAAAAAAAACAAGACATGAAGATCACAGGAATATTTGAAGTAAAGCTCAACCCCCTTGATGGGTACGCTGAGGGAAAAGATGGAATCAATCTCAACCGGATGTCTATAGATAAAACCTTTCGAGGCGAGCTTGAGGCTACGAGTAAAGGCGAAATGTTAAGCGTCATGACACCGGTAAAAGGCTCGGCCGGGTATGTGGCACTTGAACAGGTATCGGGCGTTCTGTCCGGAAAAAAAGGAAGTTTCGTGCTACAGCACTTCGGAACCATGGATAATAACAAAGACCGGCTGATCCTGGAAATAGTTCCCGATTCAGGTACAAACGAGCTCGAAGGCCTCTCCGGAAAAATGGCGATCAATATCGAAGACGGAAAACACTTCTATGAATTCGAATATGAACTGTAGTTTTCATTTTAATGCTCACCTCTGGTCATTCACCCGGTCATCAAAAATCTCCTCAATTGGCTGTTCGAACAGCCGGGCTATTTTAAACGCCAGCGGCAGACTCGGATCGTATTTGCCGGATTCAATTGCGTGGACCGTCTGACGCGATACATCCAGTTTTTTTGCAAGATCAGCCTGCGTAAAATTGTATTCTGCGCGGAGTACTTTCAGCCTGTTTCTCATTTATATTTCCTGTATCCTATTGCTGCTGCTGTCATGTAACTCAACCCCATAACTATTATCAAGAAGGAAATTTCAGCATCCTGCGCGATAACATTCGCAGTGTCTAAAAGGGAATAACTGATTCCGGTAATCAGCGTAATTCCGAGCGTAATGCCCATCGCCTCCAGCTGGATTTTTTGCATCATTTCATCAAGCGATGTGATGTGATGAATATTTGCGAAAATCATTCCAACCCCGACAAGCAGGTTCAAACCAATGAAGATGGCTGAGATTAACGTGTTGCCGTCCCATATAAATTTTGGTCCAAAAGCGGCAAGTGCTGTTGCCAGCAGCCATGCCCCCGTCCACATTGCAAGTTTGACAACGGACTTTTTTACGGTTGTATTCATATTTGTGTATTCCATTTTTATTCCTTCTTTTGTAAAGTTTAATTTACTTAAGGTAAATGTTGCAAATATAAATGTCAATGGTACTTTACATTTTATTTTATAAATTTTCTGCCGTGCCAGAAGTAATTATCGATAACTATGCATTTCTTTTAACCTCAGGTCAAAATAATTCTTATGCGAACTTTGTTAATGGACGTTTATCACACCTTTCCGGCCATTCTGATTCCAACACATTCCCGGCTTCAGTGCAATGGAAGAATTCGGGCAGATAAAAATAAAACTATAGGAATTTCCACTACAAAAAGTATCGGGCTGCCCTTCACTTTATTATTTACCAGTAATTAATAGATTTCATTTAACAAGGTATTTTTTTAAGATTATTGAGGGGAGATATAATGGAAAAATTTCTTTCATTTCAACAAATTTCATCTGCTCTAATCATATCTTTATTTTTTGCGTTTGCTTCTGCTTACAGTTCCTATCAAGAACAAGATACCAGGTATAAAAAGAATCTTTCCGACCAATCGGAACAAATTGCATATGACGAACCTCCTCTGACAGGCAAACAGCTTTATATGAAAGCCTGCGCAAATTGTCATGGCGTAAATGGCAAAGGCGCTTCCGCAGATCAGCTTAAATTACAAACCCCTCCTCCTGATTTTACCAATTGCTCTTTTGCCAGCAGAGAACCTGACGGAGACTGGATTGCCATTGCCCACCAGGGCGGACCTGCTCGTGCTTTTTCAAGAGAGATGCCTGCTTTCGGAGAGGCTCTTACTGAAGATCAGCTTCAAAAAATTATGGATCACATCCGCACTTTTTGTAAAAATGATAACTGGCCCCGCGGAGAATTGAATCTGCCCCGGCCCCTTGTAACAGAGAAAGCCTATCCGGAAGATGAAGCAGTGCTGACCACAACTTTTGACCTTGAGGGTGAAGGTGCAGTAAATAATGAAATCGTTTATGAGCATAGATTTGGGTCTCGTAACCAGTTAGAAATTGTATTTCCTTTTGGTTACAGGCAACAGGCAAGCGGTAACTGGACTGGCGGAAATATTGGTGATATGGCCCTGGGAGTTAAACGAGTGCTCTACCATAATCTTAACAGCGGTTCAATTTTTAGTTTAACAGGGGAAGTAATTATACCCACAGGTGATGAAGATGTGGGATTCGGAAGCGGAACTACGATTCTGGAGCCATTTGCCACGTTTGGCCAGATACTGCCATATGGCGGATTCCTCCATGTTCAGACCGGTGTAGAATATCCGCTGCTTAGGGATAAAGCCCAGGATGAAGCATTTTGGAGAGCGGCTTTAGGGAAAAGTATTGCACAAAATCGCTGGGGGCGTACCTGGTCACCCATGGTAGAAATTCTTGGATCAAGAGAACTGGAGTCAGGAGCTATAACCCGCTGGGATATTGCTCCGCAGTTTCAGGTCACACTAAATACCCGGCAAAATATTATGCTCAATGTTGGCATGAGAATTCCGGCAGACGATCCTGACCGCGATTCTCAGTTCATGGTCTACATATTGTGGGACTGGTTTGACGGTGGCCTTCTGGAGGGCTGGTAGTTTTATGCCTCGTAAAATGCATAATCTAAAACGAGTTTGAAATCATGAAAAAACGAATAAACAGGGATTTAGCCATTATAATCGTTCTGCCAATACTGGTTATTCTCATTGGTGTGTTTGTGAACAGTAACAGATCAGATTCTGCCGGTCTAGCAACCATACATGGCATAGAGTATGATAAAGCGAATAAGATGCTTTTTCAGACAGCTGACAACTGTATGAGCTGTCACAATAATTTGGTAACGCCTGCAGGTGAAGATGTATCTATCGGGATCGACTGGCAAACTTCTATGATGGCGAACTCTGCAAGAGATCCTTATTGGCAGGCAGCCGTTCGCCGTGAGGTTATGGATCACCCCGGTTCTCAAAAAAACATTGAAAATGAGTGTTCCACATGCCATATGCCTATGTCTCACTACCAGGCAAATGCCAGTGGAAAGTTAGGTCAGGTGTTTACCAACCTGCCAGTGGATGAAGCTGTTTCACAACAACATTTACTGGCTGCCGACGGTGTTTCATGTACAACATGCCACCAGATTAGAGACGAAAATCTTGGAGAACCTGAAAGCTTTGTGGGCGGATTTGTAATAGATACTACAAAAGAGATGGGAAACAGAGACATTTTCGGTCCTTACCCGGTAGATGACGGCCGTTCTGTTATTATGCACTCCTATTCAGGGTTCCGGCAGATGGAATCGAAACATCTCATACAGTCAGAAGTTTGTGCCACATGTCATACACTCTATACCCACACACTCGGCCCCGATGGTGAAGTGATCGGTGAACTGCCGGAACAGGTTCCCTACCTCGAATGGCAGCATAGCAGTTTTGTGGATGATCAGAGCTGTCAGTCGTGTCATATGCCTGTCGTTGAAGACAGCATGGCGATAACCTCCGTTTGGGGGCAGCCCAGGGCTGATTTCTCAAGGCATTCTTTCAGGGGTGCTAATTTTTTTATGCAGCGAATGTTAAATCGTTACAGGGATGAATTGGGCGTTCAGGCACCGCCACAGGATATGGATGCTGCGATCAATCGTACGGTCAATCACTTACAAACAAAATCGGCGCAAATATATATTGAAAATACTGAAATTACCGAAGATGAAGTGATTGTAAGGATAGCTTTAAAAAACCTGGCCGGACATAAACTGCCCACAGCTTACCCTTCACGGCGAGCCTGGGTTCATTTTACCATATACGACAATATGAATAACAAAATTTTCGAGTCGGGGGCTGTAAGGTCTGACGGATCTATTACAGGCAACGATAACGATATAAGCGGCGATACTTATGAAAAGCACTATAATGAGATTACTTCCGGAGACCAGGTTCAGATTTATGAGGCGATCCTGGCAGATCAGCATGGCGAAATAACAACAGGATTGCTTACAGGAATCCGCTTTATAAAAGATAACCGTGTACTTCCTGACGGATTTGATAAAACCACAGCAGATGAAGATTTTGCTGTCCAGGGACTTGCATATCAAGACATGGATTTTACCGGCGGCAGCGACCGGCTGCTTTACCGGGTAAATCATTCAGGTGCAGAAAGGCCTCTTCGAATTACCGCTGAACTAAAATTCCAGCCAATTGCTTTTCGCTGGGCTCAAAACCTTTCCTCCTATGATTCCAATGAAACAAACAGGTTTGTCGGTTATTTCAATTCAATGTCAGACGATTCTCACGTTACATTAGCAACTACATCTGCAATAATTAACTGAAAATCAGCAATACCCCTACACGTACATTAGCTGATTGCCTGATCTTAGTTAGCCTTTTTTTATTTTAAGGAGTACGAAGATGAAACAGGAATAGAGCGATTCAAGTGGATTAGTTTTGCAAATCGCTTTCTTGAATTCCCTTCGATACACTTTACATGGCAGGGGTTAACAAGGTAGGAACGGTGGACTTGCTCAGCAACCGGAACCTGTTTTTGAATCTCTTTTAATGTTGACCGGAAAGTCACCTTTTGCGGACTGCTATTTTCCATAAAGTGGATGGTGACATAATTTTGAGCCGCCTCAGCATATATGAATTCGGGTTCCTCCAGTCTCAGATATTCATCCTGGTTTCGTCCCCGCAGAACTATCTCCCGGGCTTCAGGCATATCCCGGCTCTTAATCCTGTTTACCAGATGATTTGCCAGTACGGCGGCCGGCAGAACCAATGGTATGTACGGCAGGCCGATCAAAAGAACAAAATCAACAAAATCCGGAAGTGTCACTGCCGATTCATTTACAATCAACCCTTTATAAAGGTAACCGGATGAGAGAATCAGAAGAACCAATAAAATTTTGAAAAGCAAACCATGGTACGCTCTCCGAATGCTGTCTCTTTTATTGAATAGCCACGATTCAATCATGTGAATCAATAAAAATGGCAGAATGATACATAATACGTAGCCCGACAATCTCAAATTTCGATAGGAAGCTTCGTATTGATCCGTCCCCGAAGGCTCAAGAAAAAGTATAATAAACCATATTTGACCGGCGATAATCGAAGAGATCCAAATAATCTGTTTCAGGCTCATTACCGGCTTTTTTTCTTTTAATAAAGAGATGAAAGACCAGGAAAGTGATAGAGTATTCATAAATCAAGTAAATGAATATGGATTATTTTGGTAATTCGTAAAGAGTTACGGGATCTATTGGTATTTGTTTCAGTAACTATCTGCTCCGACCGGTATCGTTCGCAAAATAAATTTTGTTATATACGGTATCAAAAGAGCGGAAAAATTCTCCATGCTATTCAGCATATTAGCAGCAAAGCCTTCAATTTCATCAAAAAATATGTTGTTTCGACACAATTTAACCAATACTGATCCAATAACTTTTACTTTTGTCTCTTAAAATATAAACACACAAATATTTTACACTAATGAACCTTTCAAAATTAAGAGACAGTCGATGGGTTTCCGGTTTACTGATTCTCTTTATATTTTATCTTCTGAATTATCATTCTGATAACCTGATTAAACTTCTCTTTCCTGATTTCAGCGGGTATGTACGCTGGGGTGCCCGCATGACTGTTGAAGTGGCAGGCAGCATCGCGGCTGTTATGCTCCTTTACAAAACCTGGCTGACCGGCGCGTTGAAAGAGATGGCAGTGGTCAAGCCGGTGCATAAGGCTTTACTGCTGGCCTTTGCAGCAACACTTCCCTTGCCACTGATCTATGGTTTCGGCAGTTCGTGGGCTACAGATGCAGGTGCCATGGAATTGTTATTCTTTACCTTTTTGTCGCCTGTATCTGAAGAGATTCTCTTCAGGGGATTTGCGTTCTGGATGCTTTACCGTTATACGAATTTTGGTTTTTGGGCGTCTGCCCTGCTTCCCGCTGCCGTATTCGGCGTCGAACACATGGCCCAGTCACAGGAGTGGATGCAACAACTTGGTATCGTTGCTATAACGGGCATTGGCAGCATCTGGTTCAGCTGGCTGCTGATGAGATGGGAAAGCCTCTGGGTACCCATTGCCTTTCATGTTCTGATGAATTTCTGGTGGACTCTTTTTGACGCCGGGGCAACTGCTTTGGGAGATATTACAACAATCGCAGTCAGGTTTTCAACGATACTTATTTCTATTCTCTTTACAATCCGGAAAGAGAAACTGCCCGATCTGTTAAGAGCTGATAAAACTATGAGTGATTCTTAAAGATGCCTGTGAATTTTTTCTTCAAATTAAGCTGATTAAGTATCCTGGATATTTTACTGGTACGGTATCGAAGCCAAAATATGCCGTGTGGCCTCGAGACGGGCCGTCGTTTTCCGGTTGGCATCAATAATAATCCACGGCGCGTGTGATGTATCTGTCACCTCAAACATCTTCTCCTTGTATTTCGTGTACGAATCCCAAAGCGACTGGGCTTTTTTGTCTACAGGTGTCATTTTCCAGCGTTTCAGCGGATCGTTCCGGATATCCTTAAACCTTCTGGCCTGTTCTTCTTTTGTTATCGAAAAATAGAATTTAATCAGGTAGGTGTTGGACTGAATCAGCATCTTTTCAAAATCGTTAACCTGCGACATGAAAATTTTGTACTCCTCGTCCGTGCAAAAACCGTTTACTGGTTCTACGACAGCCCGGTTGTACCAGCTTCGGTCGAACAGCACGATCTCTCCCGGATTGGGTAATTGATTGATATATCGCTGAAAGAACCACTGCTTTTGCTCATCTTCTGTGGGCTTATTTAAAGCAACAATTCGAAAGTGTCTTGGATTGATTCGTTCAGTAACCCTCCGGATAGCGCCTCCTTTTCCGGCTGCGTCACGTCCTTCAAAAATAATAACAACTTTTTTATCATTATTAATTACCCAGTTCTGCAGTTTTATCAACTCTTCCTGCTTTCTTCCAAGTTCATCTGAATAACGCACTTCTCTGAGCGCTTTTTTTACATTCACTTTTTTACGTCTCAACAGAGCATACATTCCTTTTTTGGAATTCAGCAGTTCAAGATCTTCCTTTGTCAATTTTAAATCTTTCATATCTCTGTTCTTAAATATCAATTTGCACGTCACTTCTATGGTATCTCATAACGATATTCGGATCGGGCAAAAGCGTGGTATCTGCTTCGCCTTTACCGTCATAGTTAAATCTCGAGAGTACATAGCGCATACTCTCCAGCCTGGCCTGTTTTTTGCTATTTGCCTTGATGATTATCCAGGGACTGAAATTGGTGTGGGTTTTGCTGAACATCTCTTCTTTGTAATGCGTGTACCGGCCCCACAACTCCTGCCCTCTCATATCTACAGGGCTGTACTTCCACTGTTTCAACGGGTTTTGCAGGCGCGACTCAAATCTCTTTTTCTGTTCATCCTTAGAGATCGAAAACCAAAATTTGATAATGATACAGTTATCTTCATAAAGCAGGTGTTCGAATTCGGGAACCTGGACTATAAATTTCTCATATTCTTCATCTGTGCAGAATCCCATAACCGGTTCAACTACTGCCCGGTTGTACCAGCTCCGGTCAAAAAAGACAATCTCACCAGGGTTGGGCAACACTTTAATATATCGCCTGAAGTACCATTGCCCTCTTTCAACTTTCGTTGGCTTTGTCAGCGCAACCACTCGTGATGTCCGCGGGTTCAAGTGTTCTTTAAAACGCTTAATGGAGCCGCCTTTGCCTGCTGCATCTCTGCCCTCAAAAATTATAGCGACTCTCTTTCCATGTTTTGCAACCCACTTTTGAAGATTCACCATCTCAATTTGAAGCTTTTCCAACTCAGCTTCATATCTCAATTTTTTCAGTGTTTTGCAGACGGGTATATCATTCTCCTCTGCCAGTTCAATTAAATCACTTCTTGTTTTTGCTTTTCTAAAATGTTCTGCTTTAAACTTCATCTATAATGATTGGTATAGATTCTTTGCTTTTTTGGTTTCTCAGTTCATTGAGCCATTGGGATTACATCTATACAGGTACCCGGCATGAAAAGTGTTATGCTGATTGCGGCTCTGATCGGTCAGTTGTCTGAATGTAGTTGATTATTCGGTTTATTGAAGATAAAATCCTCTATGCAATAGGATTGGGTAAGATAGATAAAAAAAGCTCTAATTTATAGTCCCTCTCTTTCTGATCATTGCTGCTTTTTTGTTTTTTGCATGTATGCAGCGGTTTCGGCCGAAGACGAGTCTCCTCGATCCGTTAGTTTCTCAATAATGTTTTGGTGGTCTTCATCATCACGGTTTTGAGATAGTTTAAATGCAGCATGTATTTCCCGAATCAGGATTTTAAAACCTACTATACCTTTCATTTGCCGAAGTGTTTGTTCCGGCATCTCTTCCATTTTAACAGGGCTCTCTGAACCTGCTTCATGTTTATCAACCAGTTTTTTCAGAGAATCCATCAACTCGGTTTCATCCAAAACCACCAATTTGCCATACACGTGAACTGCGGTGTAATTCCAGGTGGGCACATTCTCATGGTTATACCAGGAAGATGACACATAGGCGTGCGGCCCGTTAAAAATAGCCAATGCCTCAGTTTTATCTTTAAAATGTTTCCTCTGCGGATTGCCTTTTGATATGTGCCCGAAAAGCACTTCAGTACCTGCCGTATCTTTTTCCAGTTCCATGGGAATATGTGTGCCCCACGGCCTGTCAGCTACTGATGTAATCAGTATTCCAAAGCTGTTCTTCTTCAGAAAATCTCTCACTTCATCTTTATTATTAATTTTAAAATATTTAGGTATATACATCTATTGACTCAATATGATAAATTGACAAGATACCTTGGTGTCAGCGATTTCCGTTATCCGTATATGATTAATTATTTTTTCGCTACTATACCCGGGTAAATCTTATGATTCAGTAAACCGGAATATACTATCGCAGAGCTATTTATGAAAAAACAGACACAAAAAATGGTTAAAGAGCTGGAAGAGCAGCGTGAAGAGATTCTGCGGTTATACCAGGAACTAAAACCATCACAGCGTGCATTCAGTCCCGCTCCTCATAAATGGAACCTGCTGCAGGTACTTCGGCATCTTGTGACAGCAGAAATACAATCTGTAGCCTATATTAATAAGAAATTGAAGAGCCGAAGCGGGATTCCTGAAGCCGGTATAGGTTCTTACCTGAGAAACCTGCTTTTAAAAACCGCTTTAAAACTGCCATTCCGATTTGAAGCACCTAAAATTGCCGAAGTGAAAGATAAACATCCCGATTTTGAAACGATGATATCCGAATGGGATACTGTCCGGAAAGGGATTCAAAAATTGATTGAACAGTCTGATGAGGCAACACTTGCCAGGGCTCTCTACAGGCACCCGAAAGCCGGCATGCTAAATATGAAACAGTTTCTCGAGTTTATTGAAGTCCATATCGCACATCATCAAAAACAGATGAAG